>Ga0134126_10001625_pt1 | contig 28681 bp, 23 predicted proteins | sample KB31752_FD_96881 | JGI IMG/M metagenome (GOLD analysis project Ga0134126, IMG submission 96881) | Terrestrial soil microbial communities with excess Nitrogen fertilizer from Kellogg Biological Station, Michigan, USA - KB3-175-2 | ecosystem: Environmental > Terrestrial > Soil > Unclassified ... | reverse complement strand
TCCCATCCTCGTCAAAGAATTGGAGCTCGCGGTCATCAAAGGTCTCCCTCTTCGTCACGCCACTGTGGCATGATCAGGAGGAAATTCCGTCGCGCGTTTCAACTAGAAAGCGGGCATCCTCGATTTGCCAGAACTGGCGAGAGGAGATAGATTGCCCGAGCTAACTAATCGTCGCTGGGTGGCGCCACGCTGGGCTGCAGAATCAGTAGAACGCTCCGGCCCAGTATCTTCCGGGAGTGATCGTCCGGGATTATTCTTAGGTTATTCCGAAATTACTCACTTCGTGTTATGTCCGTCATCCCCCGATTTTCCTTGACGTTGGCGTGACTGATGAGCGTGACACGATCGAGTGGGTCGCTGTACTCATAGCGTTTCAAAAACGCCTTTGGCGATTGGTTGAGAAATAATGGGGAATGAATTCTCCGTCCCCCGATTTCCACCCTTGGAAGTGGGGGAAATGACCAAGTCCGCAAGCTGAGTTTCACATCTGTACGACCAAAGTGATCATCGATCCAATATTATGGACGGTCGAATTCACTTACGATTACAATCGGAAATCCCGGGACGGAGTAGTGTAAATAAAAGTTTCGGCGACAGGCTACGAAATGATGAATTTCGCCGGCCGCCGGAGCCCGAGACCCGTAGTGCCGGCCCGCTCGTAACCTACCACGTCTTGGCGAGGGCCACGAGTTGATCGAGCACTTTTCCCCAGCCCTGGTAGAAGCCCATCTCTTCGTGCTTTTTGGACGTCGCTTCGTCGCCGTGCATCGCGATTGCCGTGTATTTCGTCCGCGTACCCTGCGCTTCGAGCACGATGATGGCGGTGAAATACAACTCGTCGCACGAGGAGCCTGTTCCAGCAGCTCTAATTGCAGGCCGGTAGCCAGGTCCGAGCGCTGAGGTCCACACAAGCTTCTCGTTGGGCACGATCTCGAGATAACAGCCTACATTGGGAAAGTCCCGCCCCTCCGGCGAACGCATGATGGTCCGAAAAATGCCTCCGGGCCGAAGATCGATCTCGCAATCAACGGTTGTCCACGGCGCGGGCGTGAACCATTTCTTAATGTGTTCCGGTTTGGTCCATGCCGCCCATACGAGCTCTCTCGGGACATCGACGACCCGTTCCAGCACCAGGTCAAGCTTTGAGTTTGTTTGAATAGCTGCAGTGCTCATGATTTCTGCTCCTTAACATCCGTGAGGTAAGTATCCAGTTGATCGAGGCGGCGATTCCAGATGGCGCGTTGCTTTTCTAACCAGGCTTCCGAGGCCCTCAACGGCCGTGGCGTGAGTCGATAGGTTCGCACGCGCCCCGCCTTACACGATTTGACCAGCCCGCAACTCTCGAGCACGTCGAGATGCTGCAGAAACGACGGCAGCGACATCCTGAACGGTTCAGCCAGTTCGCTCACGGCGGCGGGCCCACTGCTGAGTCGTTCGAGCACCGCTCGCCGCGTAGGGTCGGACAATCCGTGGAACACGCGATTCAACTGGGCCTGTTGGTTAGGCACGGACCTTACTATAGCAGGAAGCAACACCTAGGTCAACGCCTAACTTTTACGCGCGTGGCGGCCAGAAGAGTTTCCTCGCAATTGCTCACGCGGAGAACGCGCCGCCAACGCGACAGCACCTTTGGAAATTAGTCGAATGAGTGCTCCCCAGCTTTGCCAGCTTCGCGGTCAGTTGACCACGCCATCGGAAGCTACGGCCGCCCTCGAAAGGGATATGGCGTCCGTACGAATCTTCTCCCATTCCTGAACGGCAAGTCCACGGGATTCGAAGAACGCGCGGATTTTCGGGGCAGTCCAATCGAACAGGTCTTCGAGTACGGGCACCAGGACGCTGGTTGCGTCCTCGCTGAGCACTGTCCGGCGCGCGATCGGCGTCAGGTACTTGTTCTCGGAGACAGCGATGGTGAGGCCGTCGAGCCGATTGATATGTAGCATCACATGGATGTCGGAGCTGCCGTCCCCAACATAGACCACGCGGTCGGGGCCAACTCGCATTTCAGCGCGCAGTGCGTCCACGACAGCGACCTTTCCGTACCCGGCTGGCAGACGGACAATCGATTCAATTTCGCCGGACCCCGGATCGTAGCGGAAACGCGTTCCATGGATATGATCCGGCGGAATAATGCCTTCGAGAGCCGATTGAATGACTTCTTCCGGCGCCGCCGAAACGACGTGGAACGCGAATTCGGCGCCATTGAGATCCTGCAACAGCGACGACAGCAGGGCGATGTTTTCTTTCAAGCGGATCTGTTTGCCGACGGCGGCAAGTTGCTCTTTTCGGACCCGCCGGAAATGGGGGTCATGCAGCAGCAGGTAAGAGAGTTCGCCTCCCTGTTGGACAAGGTGGATTTTCGAGAGCCCCTCTACCCGTTCACTGAAATTGTCAATGCCGAGCATCCGGCTAAGGACCAGACCCGAATCGTTGAAACTGAGCGTCTGATCGAAATCGCTGACGAAGAGAAATTGCTTTAATTTGTTCATGTTTGTCTTACCTCCTGTGGGTTCAGTAACCAGGACGTCGGATCAAAGCCGCGATGCAACGGTGCGGATCGATCGATATCTGCTTCCTTGCGACTGAGGAGGAAGAACTTACCGGGAGGCGTCTGCCTCTCACTACCTGTAGATGAGCTTCCCGGATGGCAGGTTGCACTGCGGAAGTGAAAGCTGTTATATCTACTCCATGCCCCGCCCCGAACGGCCGAAGCGTTCCTCTAAGGATAAACCAAAATACCAGGCGCTGTTCGAATCGTTAAGGGCGGATGTGTTATCCGGCCGCTACCGCGCGGGACAAAAGTTGCCGAGCGAGGCGGCGCTCGTGAAGAAATCGGGAGCGTCGCGGATTACGGTAGGCCGCGCGGTTCGCGAATTGCAGAACCAGAAGCTGGTGGATCGTGTGGCGGGTTCGGGCACCTACGTCCGCGATCCGCGGGCGGACGCGTTCCGTCCGCTGCTGTTCGGCCTATTGATTCCGGATTTAGGGGAGACGGAAGTTTTCGAGCCCATCTGTCAAAGCATCGCGAACTCACCCGATGCCGTGGACCATGCCCTGCTGTGGGGACACGCGGATGCCTCAGCCAGCAAGCCGGAACAGGCATGGCGGCTTTGCCGGCAATACATTTCGCGGAAAGTATCGGGCGTCTTCTTCGCGCCGTTGGAATTTGAGAGCGAAGCGGAAAAAATGAATCGGCGCATTGTTTCGGCGCTACGGGAAGCGAACATTGCGGTAGTGCTTCTGGACCGACGAGACTCGAAGGCTCCGGAGCGGAAGCGGCCCGATCTGGTCAGCATCAACAACCGGCAAGCCGGATACGTCGCCACCGAACATCTTGTCAAGCTGGGCTGTAGGAGGATTGGATTCATGGGGCGCCACGGCGCGGCGTGGACGATTGCGGAGCGCATCAGCGGATATGAAGACGCTCTCGCGGCGCATGGTTTGCGGCGGCCGGCGGGTTTGGGATTGCATCTGCATCCGCTGGGTCCGCATGCGGAGGAATCGGTCCGTAGGCGCCGCAAGGTGAACGACGAAGCGGTTGAAGCGTTTGTATGCGTGAACGATCGCATCGCTGGAGAGTTGATGCATTCATTTCTGGCAAATGGCGTGAGGATACCTGAGGATATGCGTCTGGTGGGTATTGACGACGTGTCGTATGCAGGCCTGCTGCCTGTACCGTTGACCACGGTCAGGCAGCCGACTCGCGAAATTGGTGAAGCGGCGCTTCGCACAATGCTGGACCGCATCCGAATGCCACACCAGCCTCCGCGGGAGATTCTGCTGGATGGAGAACTCGTGATCCGGCGATCTTGCGGAGCAATTACCAACCGTTAAGTACGGCCGTTCTTAATTACGAAGACATATGACAGCAGGACCAGTCCGTGAGGACGTCCGCTCCGTTGAAGACGCCGGTAGACACGTCCGCTCCCTGACGGTCGCGGTTCGGTGCAGGTAACCGGGCGTCTTCATCCGATTCCGCGGCCCCCAGGGCCATGCGTACTCTCTGACGGCCGCGGTTCGGTGCTGGTAGCCGGGCGTTACACGGCCTCCGGAAAACCCGCTTGCTGACGCAAGGCGGCTCCGTGTCGAGGTTACCAGGAAACAGCGCCGCCGGACGTGAGTGCGCCGGGTCGAAAGGCGTCTTTCATCTAATTCCGCGGCCCCCAGGTCCATGCGTACTCCCTGACGGCCGCGGTTCGGTGCAGGCACGCCGCCGTCTTCATCAAGGTTGACGCCCCGTCGGGCCATGAGGACTTGTTGCCGGTCGCGGCTCTTCGATGCGCTACGGTGTTTGCGAACCGCCGTACTAAGCCGATTCGGATTCCGGGCGGCGGACCGCGTTCGCGAGCGTGGCCGCGAGCAGGCTGAGCGCGACAACGACCAGGAGAGCCAACCGGAGAGAACTGGATTGGGCAATGAAACCAATTATCGGCGGCCCGAAAAGAAAACCGATATAGCCGGACCCGCTCACCATCGCGATGCCGGCGCCGCTGAGTATGGAAGGCACGCGCCCTCCAGCGCCAAACACGATGGGCACAATCACGGCGAAGCCGGCGCCGGTCAGCGCGAAGCCGGGCAGCGCCCAGTACGGAGATTGCGCCAGCAGAGCGAGCGAGAGTCCCGCGGCCGCGAGCAAAGCACTCCCACGCACAGTCATTACCGGCCCCATTCGCGCCGTGAGGCGATCTCCGAGCAATCGACACGCCGCCATGCCGATGGAAAACGCAGCATACGCGGCGGCAGCTAGTCCTGGTCCCGCGTTCAGAACCTGCTTCAGATAGACAGCGCTCCAGTCGGCAATGGCTCCTTCCGAAAGAAACATGCAAAAACCGAGAACGGTGAGACTGACAAGCACCGTGGGGACTCGCGACAGCTTAAAGCCGCTGTGGCGCTTCGCGAGTCTGTCTCCGCCTTCCAGCAAATTCGGCGCCGTCGCAATGCTGAACAAGAGAAGGATTCCAGACGCCAGGGCCAGGTGCATTCGCGGGGCAATCTCGTGAGCGGCGAGCAGCGCTCCGAAACTTGCGCCGATCATTCCGCCGATGCTGAACATCGCGTGAAAGCGGGACATGGTGGGCGTCGCAATCACGGTCTCGACAGCGACGCCTTGCGAGTTGATCGAGACGTCATTCGCCCCCGCCATTGCTCCGAAGATCGTTAGGGCGCAGAACAAAGTCAAGCTGTTTACGGCGAGCGATGGCCCGGCGAGAGCAAGGCAGAAACCGGCCGTGCTCCAGGTCGTCACTGGCTTGCTGCCGAAGCGCGCAATTAGCCAGCCGGTAACTGGAACAGCAACCACCGATCCGACGGCCGTTCCCAGTAAGCATAAGCCGAGGCGCGCATTGTTTAATCCGAGAGCGCTCTGGACGGCGGGGATTCTCGAAACCCAGGTAGAGACTACAAGGCCATGAATGAGAAATCGAGCGGCGACGGCCCACCACGCGGAATCGATACGAGGCCGATCGTGGACACGTACAGCGGAATTGGTTGCCTGAATCATAAATATGTCCGTTTAGCGAAGAGCGGGCTGCCTGCGCCGCTCACTGCCTTGGTGTGGCGACTGGCGTAGGGGATGGCAACTCAGCTTGCCGCTTCATCTGGTTGGATGCCACTCGGCATGACAGGTTTCCATATTGTTGATAAAGCTGTTATGTCAGCTTGTTGCACTTCAGTAACTCATCATCCGAAGCCCGCTTGCTCACGCAAGGCGGCTCTGTATCCAAGGCAAGCCAGAATCGGAGGCGCCGCACACGTGCGCGGGTTGTGCGTGAGTAAGCGGCGAGGGTATCGAAAATTGCTTCTTTTCAGGTTCCAGATCTGGCGGCAACTATATCAAGAGCCAGTGAAAGCAGGTAATCTTGAATTGCTCTGGACGTCTCCCATGTCCTGACGGTGGAGGTAACAAAGCTGGATGCCCGCAAGATCCGCACTATTGCTCGTTCTGGCGGCAGTATGTCCCCTAATTGCCGGGAACGTTCCGTTCTTCTCGCAGAATGACATCTTCCGCGAGGGAGACAACGGCGTGCATACCTATCGCATTCCCGCACTCATCGAAACCCGGAACAGCGTACTGATTGCGGTCGCGGATGCGCGCTACGATAGCGATCGCGATTTGCCTGCCAATATCTCCCTGGTCATGCGGCGCAGCTTGAACGAGGGGAAAGACTGGGAGGCGCCACGGACTATCCAGAAAGTGAAGGGCGGCGGCGGCGGCGATGCCTCGTTGCTGCTGGACCGTTCGACGGGACGCATCTGGTGCTTCTTCAATTACGGGCCGCCGGGGATCGGATTTCTGACTGCCAAGCCGGGTACACGAACCGGCGCCACAACCTTACAGCTCCATGCAATTCACAGCGACAATGACGGCGCGACCTGGTCCGAAGCGGTGGACCTTACTCCACAAGTGAAGGAACCTTCCTGGCAGGGAATGTTTGCCACGTCCGGGACGGATATCCAAATTAGCTCTGGCCGGTTTCTTGTGCCGCTTGTCGTTCGCGACGGCCAGGGTATCGTTCATTCGCTAAACGCATATAGCGACAATCACGGAAAAACGTGGAAGCATGGTGAGCCAATCGGCGAGGGGACGGATGAGAGTCACAATGTCGAACTGAGAGACGGCGTCGTCCTTCAAAATATGCGCAACGGCACACACCGGGCAATTGCGCGATCCCACGACGGCGGAATCACATTCGGCCCCATGAGCCACGACCCGGCGCTGATCGATCCAAGCTGCAATGCCGGGATCACTCGCTATCATCGGGGCGGCAAAGACATTCTAATTTTCACGAACGCGGCCAGCACTCACCGCAAAGATATTACGGTGAAGCTGAGCTACGACAGCGGCCGAACTTGGCCCGCGGCACGGACCATTTATGCGGGACCTGCCGGCTATTCGACTGTCATTCCGCTGCACGACGGAAGCATCGGAGTGCTGTACGAACGGGGAAACGCCCGTCCGGACGAACGGATCACCTTCACGCGGTTCAATCTTGCATGGGTGACGCGATATCGCCGCTAACGCGAGTCAGCATGCACTTCGAAGTTCGGATGCATGGAAGAAACACGGTTTGTTTGAAGACGTCCGCTCTCTCACGGGCGCGTTTCCGTGCGAGCCAATGAATGTTTTTTGTTGGGCATGAGCGCGTGCGCTCATAATCAGATCAAGGCGATGCCGGTGGCGCGGTCAGTTGCTTGATCCAAGCCAGCATCCGGTCGTAATGCGATCCCTTCCAGTACACCCGGCCGCAGCGGCGACAGCGCTGGAACTCTGTATGCAACTGTGCGACTCGCGCGGGCAACTCTCGCTCAATGCTCTCCTTTTCAACTGCCTCAAGCATGTCGTTACATGCCATGCACCGGGAGAACGGGCGAATCCAGCCAGACAAATCGAATCGCTCGATAACCTCGGCAGCCTGGCGCCGGCTATCGGTTTCGCGCAGCCAGTATCCGTGATCGACAGCCCCATGCTTCAATAAGCCACGATCGCGGGTCAGCAGAACACGACGCTCTTCAGTCGAGATCCGTACAAGTTCAGGATCGGAAAAGCAACTTTGGTATAGCGTGTCCATGCCGAGCATACGCAGATAGGCCGCGAGTTTTCCCAGATGAACGTCGAGCACGAAACGCGGCTCTTCGCGGTGCAAGTCCGGTCGCAGGATCAAGCCCGGCCGGAGCCACTGGCTCTGAAACGGTGGATACACGGCAATCCGGTCGCCGCGCCGCACAACATAACGGAAATCCACGAATTCGTAGTTCGCTACAATGGCCGACACCTCGGGATGAGGAACGCCGAAACTCTCGATGATGTCCTTTACCGCGGTTGGAACAAGCAGGAGTCTCTCGACGGTACGATAGCGGTCGTCTACTTTCAGATGGTCGTTAAGACCAGCGTAAAAACGGAAATAGGCTGCCTCTCGAACTTGCATCGCGACATTCACACTCCAAACTGGCGCAAGTGGTGATCGGTATGCAAATATCCCCAACGCATCCACTCAAAGAAAGTCATCTTGCCGAAAAAGGGATGGGGCGCTAAGACCAAGCCAGATCGCCAGGTTGTAAACCGCTCGACTAACGACAGGAGTTCTTGTAAGTCGCGCTCGAAATCCGTTGGCACGGTGCCGCCGATCCCTTGTTTGATTTCCGGCCTTGTGGGGAAGCCTTTCGGCCATGGCACCGGAAGGTAGAGAGCGATCCACTTCACAATGGAACGCTGAAGAGGGCCGGTCGCCTTGCTCACCTGCTTTTCTCCCAAGGGAACTTTGAAAGAATCGCTCAAATGGCAAAGCATCTGATGCGCCGACATTTGCCCCCAGTTGGGCTTGGCGCGCTGCCGGAGATGACTCAAACGGAGAAGCACCACATTCCGAACGGCCGGATCGCCAAGATTATTCATCACCATTTACAGGCTCTCACGCTGGCAAAACACGTGGCTCTATCTGTTGGTTAGAGGACAATGCCGCCATCGGACCATAGTCGTATCTTGCGCTTCCATGAGCTTCGATCCGGTCCTCGTAAAACGCGCAGCATTGTCTTCTCTTGACGGATAGGATAAGTTCGGCCACAGTGTGAATCACAGGACCTCGTCCGACGTCATACGCCGGGCGAGTCCGAAGGAGCACGCATGGATAAAATACCGATTCCATTTTACGAGGTGACTCCACTCGATAACATCGCACCGGGCATTAAGGGTATTCGCGTTTTATTTGTGAACGTATTCGCCGTCAGTGTGCCGAGTGGTGGTTGGACCTTGATCGATACGGGACTGCACCTTGCGGCCGGCAAAATCAAGCACTGGGCTGAAAGTCAATTCGGCCAGAGCACGAAACCGAATGCGATCATTCTCACTCATGGTCATTTCGATCACGTTGGCGCGGTCAAAGACTTGATTGATACGTGGAACGTGCCAGTATATGCGCATCGCGATGAATTTCCGTATTTGACGGGCCACGCTAAGTATCCGCCTCCGGACCCATCAGTGGGAGGCGGATTAATGGCTGTTATGTCGCCGCTATACCCGCGTACGTCGGCTGATTTGCAGGGCAAAGTACAGGCGCTCCCCGAAGACGGCTCCGTCCCGACATTACCAGGCTGGATCTACATTCATACCCCAGGCCATGCTCCCGGTCACGTCTCTCTATTTCGTACGGAAGACAAGGTTTTGCTTCCGGGGGACGCGTTTTGTACGACGAAACAGGAATCGTTTTTGGCCGTCGCCAAACAACGGCCGGAATTGCACGGGCCGCCTGCGTACTACACACCCGATTGGAAGGCGGCGGGAGAATCCGTGCAGGCTCTGGCGCGCCTCTGCCCCTATACCGTCGCCCCCGGGCATGGCCTGCCGATGTCGGGCCCCGAGGTTGCGGACCAGTTGCAGCGACTGGCGATGGAGTTCGAGCACTTTGCCGTTCCCGATCACGGAAAGTACGTACATCGGCAAGCGCCAACGGCGTAACGAGTCTCTTAGCGTCTGGAACTTACGACGGCCGGCGTCTGCCGATGGAGAATCCTGGGAGGCCCGGTAGCATCGTAGAAGGGTGGCGAACAATTCCCCTTTCCCGTTCCGAGTGAGCGTGCTCGATCAGTCGCCGATTGCCGAAGGGTCGACGCCGGGAGATGCACTCCGTAACACGCTTGACTTGGCGCGCTTGGCCGACGAACTGGGCTATTACCGGTACTGGCTCGCGGAACACCACGGGACGCCTTCGCTCGCATGCAACAGTCCCGAAGCCCTGATCGGTCCCGTAGCGGATGCGACTTCCCGTATTCGGGTAGGCAGCGGGGGCGTGATGCTCCCGCACTACAGCCCGCTCAAAGTGGCCGAGACGTTCAGCATGCTGAGTAATTTGTTTCCGGGGCGGATCGATCTCGGCATCGGGCGGGCTGCCGGGACCAGTTCGACCGTAGCGTTCGCCTTACAGCGCGACCGCCGCCAACCCGCGCCAGACGATTTCCATGAGCAACTCTCCGAGCTGCTGAGTTACTTTGACGCCTCTTCCGAAGCAGCAGGCGCGTTACCGCAACTAAAGATTCCGTTAGTCCGTGGGGAACAGCCCGAAATATCGCTGCTCGGCTCGTCGCCGCAGAGCGCAATCTGGGCGGCAGAACTCGGACTGCCGTACGTATTCGCCGACTTCATCAACGCCGAAGGTCCCGCTATCGCGCGCCATTACTGGCGCCTCTTCAGACCGTCCAAGCGCCTCCGCACTCCACGCGTGGCTGTGGCCGTTTGGGCTTTATGCGCCGCGACGGATGAGGAGGCTCGCGAGCTTTCGGCCAGTCTCCGCATGATGATGACGCTGCTATTCCGAGGCCGGCCCATTCCAGTGCCGACTGTGGAGCGCGCTCAGCGATTCATTCGCGAAGAGGGCGTGCCCCAGGAGATGCTGCCCGCCGGCCGCCGCATTCTAACGGGTTCACCCGCGACGATTCGCAGGGCGCTCGAAGAAGTGGCTGTTGAGTATGGCGCGGAGGAAGTACTGATTGTAAACATCATGCACGATAACGAAGCGCGCCGCCGCTCCTATGAGCTCATAGCTCAAGAGCTGGGCCTGCACGCGGAAGCTTTGGATATAGCGATATAGCCGGTGACAGCTATTCTTCCAAAGCATTCATAACGGCCCGGTCCTCGGCCAGTTCAAATACAAGAAGACTGTCCGATTCGCCGACGATCGGACGAAACTGTTCTAGAATTGCTTGGGCATTCAGATCGGAAGTAAGGAGCCAGCTCTGCCTCATAATCGGCGTGGCGCCGAAATCGATCAGTATGCTGTTGAGTGCCTGCCCGCGACGCTCCGGCTCCTGCAAATCACAAATTACTAAGTACGGCCACATTGGTCAGTGCGCTCCCATATCGCCAAGTCGTCTCTGTAAATGTGGGTGTGCGGCTGCCGAAAAACTTCTCAACTGAGGGATTACCGGGAGGACCAGTACCGAGGGGTACCTCCGCGAATGGTAGACGGTCTGGCTGGCGATGTTCATGTGCGTTTCTTCGGCATTCGGCCGGCTGGAGTTTAGGTTCCGATCGAATCGCGGGAAATTGCTGCTAGAAACTTCGAGCCGTATCCGATGACCGGGTAAAAAAACCCAGCTCGTCACTCCTGCATCGATATGTACCTGGTACGGCGTCTGGCGCTTTACGAGTACTGATTTTAAAAGCGACATTCGGTATCGCAAACGCGCAATGCCGTCCGTCACGAGCAGAGCATGTCCGTCCGGCGCCAGGTCCACCAGTTTCGCGCTGAAATCGGTATCGTTCGCGGATGTCGCGACGTAGATGGTCGCGGCAACCGGCCCCGTGACCTCCAGCGGCTCACGCAGGACAGAGGAGGTATACACCAAAACGTCGCGGCGGCGTTCCACCTCGCGCTGATCGAGCGGGCCGGGCGGCATCAGGCGGGCGTCGCAACACAGAGCGCCACCAGTCGTGGGTACGGGATGGCGGGGATTGTAGATGAAGTGGTCCGGCGGCGAATCATGCCCGAATTGAAAACGCAGTTCGCCGTCACCCAGAGACGTGTTCGCCTGCCCTCCGCTATCCAGGTAAAGAGCGGTGTAGCGTGTCCGTGCAAGAGGCCATTCGTGTTCTTCGCGCCACCGGTTGGTCCCCATCACAAAAATGTGCAAAATCGGTTCGGCATGGTCCGACGGCATGCCGCTTCGCTTAAGGAATCTATCGAACCATGCCAGTTGAAGGGCTCGGGTGCGCGGACGCGCCTCCGGACCGAAATCGAGACTCATGAACCGGTAACCGAAATTATGGGCCCAAGGGCCGATCCACGTTTCAATTGGCACGCCGCGGCGCGCGAGCAGCGAGAATGCGTTCAAATCGCTCGCGACGTACGTGTCGAACCAGCCACCCATCGAGCAAACCGGAATGTTTACATTGCCGAGAGACCGCCGGATGCTGAGCCTGTTCCAAAAGTTGTCGTAGGACGGATGCTGGAGCGGAATACGCCACATATCGAGCTTGAGAGTGGTGGCTGCGACATCCGCATTCATCAGTGGCAGGTGATCGATGTAGCTCGCAAGCGAAAGGCGCGGCGTTTCGAATGGAGTGAGATTTTCGTGCAGCCATATCAGCCGATGCCCCAATTGCAGAGCACCGCCTGGCGAGTAAAAGCGGTCGAAATATTCATCGTCTCCGGAAACCATGGGAAATATCGTGACAAGCCGAGGATTCCTCTGAACGGCAGCCCACCATTGGACGATGCCCAGGTAGGAACCGCCCGCCATTCCGATACGGCCATCGGACCACGGCTGGCGAGCAATCCAATTGATGGTGTCATTGCCATCCGGCCCTTCCTGCGCAATCGAACCGAAGCGACCCGCGGAACCATAGCGCCCGCGCACGTCCTGAACAACCACGGCATAGCCGCGCAGTGCAAACATCCGATAGCCACGAGTTCCCAGCGACCGGCGATTGTAGGGAGTGCGAATCAGAATAGCCGGCCAGGGGCCACGGCCGTCCGGAAGGAAGACGTCGGCCATCAGCTTGACCCCGTCGCGCATCGGCGCCGGAACATTGTCATGCTCAATCGCGGAGTGTGGCAACTCGCGAGGCGCCGCGCTTGCTCCAAGAACGAGAGCAAGAGCAGGCACGAATGGAACTGCCCAAAACCACCGAGCCCGAAGTGGGAACACCTTTGTCACTGGCCAGCAGGGGCGGGCTTGGGCCGGGCGCCGAATAGAGCGGTCCCGACCCGGACGATGGTTGCGCCTTCCTCGATCGCCACTTCGAAATCGTTCGACATCCCCATTGACAGTTCCGGCAGAGAGTACCGGTGGGCAAGGCTGGCGAGCTGATGGAAGTAGGGTCTGGAAAGTTCGGCGTTTTCCGACCAAGGAGGCATGGTCATCAGCCCGGACACGCGGACATTGCGGCGGTTGGCCGCGGATTCGAGCACAGCCGGAATATCCTCCGGCCGGGCGCCAGTCTTGCTGGCCTCATCCGAAAGCTTGATTTCGAGCAGCAGTTCGAGTTCCTTACCCTGCTCGCCCGCGACGTCGTTGAGCCGCTCCAGCAGCTTGGGAGAGTCCACGGTTTGGATTACGTCGAACAACGCCACGGCGATTCGAGCCTTGTTCGATTGCAAATGGCCAATCAGATGATAACGGGCAGCGGGCAAGTCGCCAATTGCTGGGCGCTTTGCGGCGAATTCCTGCACATAATTCTCTCCGAATTCACGTAAACCCGCCTGGTACGCCTCCTGGATGACCGTCGAAGAGAATTTCTTGGTGACGGCCACTAATTGAATATCGGACCGCCGGCGGCCCGTTTTTTGAAGCGCGGCCGCAAGGCGTTGTTCGACAACCTGAATTCGGCTTTGGAGATTGGAGCCTGTTGCTGACAAAACACTATCATAAGGGGGGTTCGTCGCCGCATGAGGGGCCGCCGGTACAAGAACTGCTTGCGGCGATTGAGAACTTCCTGGCTGGGTGCAAACGACCGGCAATATTAGAGCACGGCGACGCTCCCATTCCGCTCATCGGGGGCGCCTACTCGCTGGATATTCAAAGCGAGGCGATTCACCTTTCAGCATGGCCGGACGATCGCAGCTTCAACCGCCGGCTCGTGTCCATCGAAGCAACCAATCCGGGAGCAATGGAGTGTACCGTCCAACGGTTCGGAGGCGCTACCGCCAAGCTCAACCTGCTGGATTTGGATCATCCGCGGGCTGCGGCGCGCCTGCTCCGCGGTGGCCGGCGCACGTTTGCCGAAAGCTTCCGGCGCATGCTCGCGCGCCAGTTCCCTGGATGGGAGATCCGAACTTTAAGTACGGAAACGATCCTGCAGCATTCGTTTTCGCCAGTCTATCCGCGAGCGCTCCTGGAGCGTGGAACACAGCGGATGGCGGCCATGGCATGCCAATCACTTGCGGACGAGCGCGGGTTCTTGAGTTTTGCGCTGCTGTGGCATCACTATCTCTGTGGACGAGCTGGAAATCACGGCCAGATTCCGCTTGCTTTGTTTCTTCCGGACGGCGCCGGGAGCACGACAGCTTTGCGGTTGAAATGGTTGGAACTGAAGTGCCGCATTTTTCGTTTCAACCCGCATGGATCGGCGGGAGAGGTGGACGTTCGAGATTTGGGGAATCTGGACACGCATCTGGCGCGGAGGCTGGGGCCGGCGGAACTAAATCCCGATCTGCTTGCGTTCGTTCGAAGGCTTGAGAACAAATATGGCGCGGAATGCATCGAGGAGCCGGATGGCAGCTTGAGCCTGCGCTGCTCGGGCTTGGCGTTCAGCCGCATCAGCGAGGGGAAACTGTACTGCGGGCTCGGCGAAAAGAGCGGCCATTCGATAGCGAGTTTGGAGGAAGCCGAGCGCCTGGCGGCGCATCTGGCCCCGCTGCGCAACCCTGTAACACGCGACCGCGCCCACCCTCTTTATCGCGCACATCCGGAGCGCTGGCTAGAATCCGCCGTCCGGCGCAATCTCGGAATTGTCGATGCGATGCTCGAAGGTCAACCACTGCTTGGTCAGGTAATTACGTTCGCGGGATGCGACCGCGACATCATCGACCTGATGGGCGTATCCGCAGACGGCCGCACTACCATCTTGGAGTTGAAGGCCACTGAAGATATTCAACTACCGCTACAGGCGTTGGATTACTGGATGCGCGCCGACTGGCATGTCCGGTCCGGAGATCTTGACGCCTTTTTCCCCGGAATTCCTCTCCGAAGGGAATCTCCGAGGCTCCTATTGGTGGCTCCGGGAGTGCGGTTCCACCCCTCGAATGAGGTCGTGCTCGGCTACTTCTCTGCCCAAATTGAAACGGAACGGGTGGGGGTGAATCTAGAATGGCAGCAGGGGCTGAAAGTGGTTTTCCGTTTGCGAGGAGCAGAGCAGCCACAGGCCCACGGAGTTCAAGATGAGCGCCACCTCCAATATTCGCCAGGCAATTCAAAACCTTAACCCTAAAAAAATACATTCGCTAGGAGAACGTCCACTGAACATCGCCCTCTATGCCGCAACACCCGAGGACTACCGCGATATTGAGGCATATTTGCTCGATGGACTGACGGAAGCTCGCCGGCAGGAAAGCCTGACGGCGCTGCACCGTGGTCCCGATCCTTCCAGAGCGCTCGACTTCGATCTGGCGATTTACGACGAGAGCGTCATCACACCCCGGCGATCTCTGGTATTCCGGCGGGATCAGCCCGAGCAATTGGTGAGTGACGTGTTGAAAGATCACGAAGACGACCTGGGTATCGCACTGGCGCGTTCATTCACTCCGTTCCGAGTTCCATTCGCAAAACGCGTGATTCAGCGCACGTCGCGCGAAAATGCGCTATTTTCGTTGGCGACCGCCTTGCCCGATGTGATTCCAAGCGTTTTCGAAGTACCTTGGGCTGTTACGGAATTCGCTTCCGACACGGCGGTGCTAACCGCAAATCAAGTCAGAATGGCGTTCCTGCTTGCGGCTGCGAGCGATCGGGAAACCGGCTATCGCGAGCAGAAGAGCGAAATTGCTTCCGTTATCGGCGGAGCATTCGGGTGGCGCGCCTTAGCCCGGCAACTGATCGGCAAAGTTCCGTTTGGCGGGGGATTGATACCCAAAGCCGCGATCGCGTACGCCGCCACTAAGTTGGTGGGAGTTTCTCTGGAACGCTATTACCGCGTTGGATACACCTATACGCGAGACGAACGCAACCAGATCTACACACAGGCTTTCGAGCGCGGCACAGGCATCGTGTCGCAAATCCTCAAAAGAGTAAGACCGGACCTGTGGGAAAAACACGCGGCCAGAGCGGAGCAAGACGGCCTTGGCGCACGCCGGGGTTGAGTCTGGTCAGTAGGTCGAGACCGAGACTCGGAGCACCTGGGGTTCGGAACCGAAATTGAGCCCCCAATCCGTCTGGTCGCCATTCAGGATGCGCATAAACTTGAATGCGCCGTTCTCGTACTCGCCTTCTTCGACGCGAAGAAACTGCCGGCGCTTGTTCGCATCGGCGGGATGAAAATCGACTCGGGAGAACAATCCAGTCACCAGAAATTCATTGTCCTTGAGTTGCGCAACCAGCGCGCGCCCGATTGGGTCAGGATTCCCTTTGGCAGCGTTGTTTCGGGAAGCTCCATAGGAGACGGTCGCGTCCCACGGTCCGAAGTGGAGCGTTTGCGTGAATTTGCCTTTCTCTTCCGCTACAGCCTGAAGCTTGCCTTCGAAATTGAGGCGCGCGATATCGCGCATCATCGGACCGATCAGCCGGTAATTTTGCGCCGTAGGTTCGAGAAACGCCTCTGGCGAATGGGGCGCGCCAGATTGCGGGCGGCGGGTTCGCGTGTAGTCCAGGCCGAAAGGCGAGAAGCCTATGGCCTGTAGGCCGAGGGCGGAAAAAAGGAAGCGCGCAACACCGGGAGCGCCGCTGGTTTCCGGCACGAACAGCGCATTATCGGTCCGATGGTAGAGACTTAACACCTTCAGGTATCGAGCGCTATCGGACATGTAGATATCCGGCGCCAGGATATCGAGAGACGGCGCGGTAACTTTCCAAATAGGGATTACGTTATCGGTGGGGCCTCCGCTCTCATAACTGCCAGGAGGGCCCTTCAGGGGATCGCGCAACGCGGCGTTGGCATACAGCGGCAATGGATAGACCGCCTTACCAGCGGCGGCAACCTGCTCAACGTATCTGGCGACGGCCCAGGCGTGAAAGCACACTTCGGCTTCGGGGCCGAAAACTTCCTGCCAGTTTGCCGAGGCCGTAACACCCGCCTTGTTCATTGCCTTCAGAACGCCGGCGGGAACCGGGCCTTCAAACAGCTTTTGCGCAGCCGGTGAATAATCGCGAAGAGTTCCCCATGTGCCCGTTTCGTTCTCGACCTGCACCATCAACACCGTTCGTTCCGAATCCACGGCCTTCAGGTGGCGCATGAATGCGGTGAATGCGCGGATGTCCGCATCGAGTGACGCGGTAGCGAATGGCGACGGCGAATCGACCGGATGCCCGCTTTTATCGATCACGTGAAGATAGCGCTCGGGTTGCAGTTTCATCCACTCGGGCATGTAGTGCTGACTACCGTTCTTCCACGTGCCGAACCAGAGCAGGACCAAATGGACGTGATGCTCGCGAGCCTGCGCGAGGACGGTGTCGATGAGCGTGTAATCGAATTGCCCCGATTGCGGCTCGAACTGTTCCCAGTAGATCGGAATCTCGAGAGTATTGGCGTGCAGGTATTCGATAGCGGACCACACCTTCGGGAGCGTGGCCGGCCAGGCGCTCGAGTTATTTGCTTGCGCGCCGAGGATGAGAAAGGGCGCGCTATCCACAAACAGGGCGTAACGGCCGTCCTTCTGCACGAGCCGGGGCAGCGGACGCTCAGTAACCTGCGCCTGCAATCCGAAGCTTGCGCTGCACCCAGCCAGTAAAGCCGCGATTATGAATCGTCTCATCACTATTTTGATGGTCCGGGCATTCTAACGCCCGATAATTTCGGTTAGTTCCGCGTCGGTCCCGGTCCAATCTCGAGGACCAGTATGACTGAACGTGCGAGAAGCATTATCCCAGTGCAGCTTCGTAATGCTTCTGGCGCCGTTCTCATAGGCGTAGGTATTGCCATCGTCCCTATACAGCGCGAAATCGGCATCCGCACCCGCGTATATGCGCACTTTCGATAGCCGCTGGACTTGCGTCGTGTTCTCAACCGGCTCGCCAAGCGGGAGGATCGAACCGGCGCGCACAAATAGCGGAATCATGTCGATGGGCGCATCCACCTGAATCGAATGGCCGCCGTGCATGCGTTCATTTGTCCAGAAGTTATACCAGTCTGTTCCGGCGGGAAGATAGACAGCGCGGCTCGTTGCGCCCTGCTCGGTCACGGGTGCAACAAGGAGCGCGGGACCGAACATGTACTCGTCTCCCAGGTCGGCAACCTTCGGGTCGGCCGGAAAATCCATAAACAGCGCGCGCATGTATGGAGCGCCGGTCTCATATGTTCGATAAGCGAGCAGGTAAATATAAGGGAGCAATTTGTAACGCAACTTCAGATATTTAGCCAGAATCGGTTCTGCCTGCTTGCCATATGACCAAACTTCGTTGTATCTGCGGCTGCCGTGAGTACGAAAATTCGGCTGGAACGCTCCGTATTCGAACCAGCGCACGTAAAGTTCCGGGTAGTCATCGTAGTGGCCGACGTTATCACGCGCATCAGAGGGATCGATGAGCGGCGGATAAGCGGGATGGTGCTTCGCCGGCAGATACTGCCAGCCGCCGACATCATTGCCCCAATAAGCAATACCCGAAGCTGTGAAGTCCAGGCCAGTGGGAATTTGGCGCCGCAATGTATCCCACGTGGGGTAAATGTCGGAAGACCAAAAAATTGTGCCGTTGCGCTGCGCGCCCAGATAAGCGTCACGCGAAAGAATGAGCGCACGCTGTTTGAGATCGCGACGAAAACCGTCATAGAACGCAGCCGTATGAAATAGAGGGTAGATATTGAAATACCGCGTTCCCGGTCCGATAGAGAAAAAACTGCCGTTCGGCGGGAGGTCGGGTTCTGTTTCATCGGCCCAGAACGCGTCAAACCCCTTGCTGACGAAATTGTCGCGAATCACGTTCCAATACCAGCGAGCTGCGTCGGGATTTGTGGTGTCGATGTCGGAGCCGGCGCGGTCATAAGGTAAGCCGTTCGTCGGTGTGCCATCCGTGAGGTGCTCAAACCAGCCTTTGCGAAGCAGGAGGTCGTAATAGCGAGATCCGGGCACGAAGCGGGGCCAAATGCTGATCATGCTGTGAAATTCCATTGCATGAAGCTGGCGATTCATGGCGGCTGGGTCCGGCCATTTCTTCGGATCCATGTCCATCTGGCCCATCTTCGTGTAATAGAACCAATCGACAACGATCATGTCAGCCGGGAGGTGGCGGTCGCGGTAGCCCTTGGCCACGGCGAGGACTTCCTTTTGTGTGCTGTACCGCTGCTTGCACTGAATGAATCCGTATGCCGATTTCGGCAGCAGGTGCGTGACGCCAGTAAGCTGCCGATAGCCCGAATAGATTTCGTCACTCGTCCTACCCGCAATCACGAAGAAGGAAACACGGTTGCCGACCTCCGAAATCCATCTCGTCTGCTCGTTAAAGCCCGGTTCGATTGTCGTTTTCGACGGATTGTCCCAGATCAGGCCGTAACCGTAATTGGTGACAACGAACGGAACGCAGGTACTCGGCCCCGCAGTAGCCGTGTAGTTGTTCCAGCACTCGATCGTGTGGCCTCGATGGTCGAGATAACCTTCCTGGTTTTGGCCCAAGCCGTAATAGTGCTCATCATCGGGAGAACGGAAAGTGGCGCCAACTTGGAAAAATGGTTGGTCTGAAGGACGCTTGTCGTGAAGGATACCGGCGTTCCCGTCTTTGTAGTTGGGCACGGACATTGACCAGCCTTCCATTTTGAGAAGAGTTTTGCCCTCAGGCGTGCGGAAGTCAATGTGAGCGGAGGGAGCGGAGCCGACGAAGAATTTCGAAATGTCGACCTGGGTGGTAAGAGGATTACCCGGATGCACGGATTCCAAGGACACAACCATCCGGGACGACCGGTACGTGATTCCGCCTGCGCCGTCCTCACGCGTCCAGCCTTGCGCCGACGGAGACGCAACAAAACCATAGCCAGGAGGCGCCGCAGCCTGCTCTTTCGACTTGCTGAGCGTCACACGAATAATGTTCGGAGCGTACGGCTCGAAAACAATCGTGCTGTCGCCCCGATTCAATACGATCTGGGTTGTTTGCGAAAATGCGGAACCGCAAAATAGTCCAACAAAGAGCGCCGCTGCCAAGCCCATCCGCGGTGAGATTCCAAATCCAACGCCGTTCTTGTTACCGAACATGAGAGAAATTGAAGCTTATGTCACTTTGGAAGCCCAATACAAGTAAATCCGGCGTTGTATCGCGTATAATCTGGCCGCAAGCGAGGGGAAGCCGGCCGATTAGTGCTTTACCAGCGAGCTTGCGTCGGGGTTACGCGGCGCGAAGTGCTTCAGCATAACGAGCGGCTCCGTATTGCTCCGGTTCGTGATTTTGACGCCGTTCTTGGCGACGCCGGCCGAAACGAACAACTCGTCTTTTGTCATCTCGCCGAAGCGGATCAGCGAAGGAGTCTCAATTTCGTGGACTCCGAGCGCTCCATAGCCTTGAGTGAGAATCATTCCGTAAGCGGCGGCATCCCGGATGGTTGCGGAACGGCCGGGCAGAACAGTCAGTTCCTTCGCTGAATAGAACTCGGTTCCGTACGTAACCCATTTCTCGACATAACCGGCGGCTTGCATTTCTTCGAGCGGCCGCACAGGCTTTGGAAATACACGATTGTGATTCGCGAACTCAGGATCGACATTCGCCTCCCAATCGAGCATGCCGATTAAAAAATCGAGGTCGTGAGCGCGTTCTTTCGGGACGTCCTTCGCCAGCAGTTCCCAGCCGACTGCCCTGCCCTCCACCAGCGATTGGAACATCGCGAATACGTCGCTATTCACTTGCGGTTCGTAGGTGACGAGCGAGCCGGGCGCGTGCAGAACGCCGGCATTAATCTGCCATCCTGTGCCGGGTTGCAGCCGGTACGCCTTGGAAAAGTACAGAATTCCGTTATCGCCTTCGTTCCAGCGCTGCAGGCATCCGCGAATGTCGTCTTTGGTAGTGCCGGGTTCGAGACCCATGAAGGTGTAAGGAAAATTGTTGCCTTTGAAGTTATATTGAGGCGGGAAGTAATACGCTTCAGGCTTTCCCTTCTGGCCGACAAGTTTCGCGTGCTCGTCGTTCTGGTGCATGTGATGCGGGATCGGTCCGAGATTATCGAAAAACTTGCAAAGCATGTTCCAGCCGCCGTCGCGCGACATTACATCGGATCCGAGGAAACGGTCACCCGCGGACTCGATCGCCTCTTTGAACAGAACCTTCTTGCCGTCGAGATAGATGTAGCTGAGACCTTCATCTTCCGGCGTGCCCGGCCCATTGGCTGCGTGCGTGGTTGACGAAAACCAGCGCTCGTCGATGCCGCCACGGTGTGCGCCCAGCGCATAAAGGTCGCGCGAATCCAGTTTCAAGCGCCCTCCCGGCATGAGGAAAGACCTCGGCACCCAGCAAGGGGCGAGACGAACGATGCCTTCGCCCGTGGCAAGAGCCTGGTCGATGAGTTCTCGATTTGACATGGGGCCATTTTATACGGAACGCGCGCGCGACAACGCCGGGCTTCGTATCGCGGAACAAAGGTGACGCACGGTCCGGCTGATAAAATCGCCGGATACGATCCGTCGACATGAGCAGCCAAGCAATGAATCACTTCCCCCGTCTTCACAACGCGATGTGGCCCGGTCTCGTGGGCAAAGGCCCCGGAGCGGAGCCCCCGATCGATCTCGAGACTATGTTGAATCTGACTGCCGCCGCCCAAGTGAACGGCGTGCATTTTGACGGTGTCGATCTCTTTCTGTCCGATCCTCACGTAAGCATCGACTCAACGGACGACCAGATCAAACAGCTTGCGGACAACATTTCGGCAAGAAGCCTGGTGGTCGGCTCGGTCGTAGCGCCAGTGTGGCCGCCGACAGGGGGCGGATCGGCGATGGGCAGCGAAACTGAACGCTCTCAGTTCGTCGAACAGGTGCAAAAAGCGTGCCGCATCGCCCAAAAGCTCCGGGAATTAGGCATCCGCCCCTATGGCGTGGTTCGCATCGATTCGGCCGCGAGCGTGGAGGAATGGGCGAAAGATCCGGCCGCCAATACAAAGCGCATAGCGGAAACATTTCGCAATGCCTGCTCGGTAGCCGCCGATTATGGCGAGCAACTGGCTGCGGAAGGCGAGATCTGCTGGGGCGCGATGCATGGCTGGAAGCCCATGGTTGAGTTGCTGGAAATGGTGGACCGTCCGAACATCGGGTTTCAGGCCGATATGGCGCATACGCTCCTGTTCACGCTGGGTTATAACGCACCGGAGTGCCGAATTCTGCCGGAAGGTTTCGACTGGGGCAACGGAGAGGAACTGGACGCCGCGCTGCGAAAGCTGACCAACGCCCTGCGGCCGTGGACCATCGATTTTCACGTAGCGCAGAACGATGCAACCGTAAAGGGCTCGGGATCCCACGACAAGACGGGCCATCATTGCCTACCGTTCGATCCAAACGGCAAGTTGGACATCGTGCGGCACGCGGGCTTCTGGATGCGCGATGAAAACGGCGAGTTGCACAAGCCATTCGAGCACATCTGCTGGGACGGCTGCATGTTTCCCAATGCCGTCATGACTAAGCCAGAGACCTGGCGCGACATCTTAAAAGTCATGGTTGCGGTTCGCGAGGCCCACGGCTGGAACTAATCTCTATGGAAACCAAAAAGCTAAACATCGGCCTGGTCGGTTATGGGTTCATGGGCCGCACGCATTCGAATGCGTACCGCAGCGTCCGCAATTTTTTCGATGTCCCTTACGAGCCGGTTCTAAAGGCGGTGTGCGCCCGCAATCCCGAACGCGCGCAAGCGTTCGCAAACACGTGGGGCTATGAATCCATCGAGAGCGACTGGCGCTCTCTGGTGAAACGGGCGGATATCGATCTGATCGATATCGCCAGCCCGAACGACACACATGCCGAAATCGCCATTGCGGCGGCGGACGCCGGGAAGATGGTCCTGTGCGAGAAGCCGCTGGGACGCACCGCGGCAGAAGCGAAAGCCATGGTGGACGCGGTAGAAAAAGCCGGCGTGCCGAACATGGTCTGGTACAACTATCGCCGCGTGCCGGCAGTTGTCCTAGCGAAACAGTTGATCGACGAAGGCCGTCTGGGCCGTATTTTCCACTACCGGGCGAAGTTCCTGCAGGATTGGACGATCTCGCAAGATCTTCCACAAGGAGGCGAGGGGCTGTGGCGCCTGGATGCGGGCGTCGCGGGGAGCGGCGTTACGGGCGACCTGCTGGCGCATTGCATCGATACGGCCCTTTGGCTCAACGGGCCGATTCAGCGCGTCACCGCCATGACCGAGACTTTCATCAAAGAGCGCAAGCATACGCTCACCGGCAAGGTGCAGAAGGTCGGCATTGACGATGCAAGCGCCTTCCTCGCACGCTTCGGCAACGGATCGCTGGCAACCTTTGAAGCAACACGGTATGCGCGCGGCCATAAGGCGCTCTACACGCTGGAGATCAACGGTGAGAATGCGTCGATTCTTTGGGATCTGGAGGATCTTCATCGCCTTCAGTATTTCGATCATGGTGATGAGGGACGGCTGCGCGGCTGGCGATCGATCCATATCACCGACAGCGACCACCCTTACATGAAGCACTGGTGGGTGCCCGGCCTGCAGATTGGCTACGAACACACATTTATTCACCAGGTCGCCGACTTCCTCCAAGGCATCTCAGAGGGTCAAAATCCGAGCCCCACATTCCGGGACGGGCTGGCGACCGATTACGTGACCGACGCGGTGCTGAAATCCGCCCGGAGCGGGGAATGGGAAGGCATAGAACCCGAGAATTAGGCGGCCTCGTTTCGCAAAATCCTCATTGCTGGAAGCCGTGGCCGCCTGTGTTATCCTAATGGCGTCCGACGCTGCGGTTCATAAATAAGGGGACGTAGCTCAGTTGGTTAGAGCGCCGGCCTGTCACGTCGGAGGTCGCGGGTTCGAGCCCCGTCGTCCCCGCCATCTCCCTTGCTTTTAGATTGTTTTCGCTGAATGGAGGCATCCGCTCTCCACAGCCTCCCACTGTTCCAGCAATCTATCTCTCGCGCCGGTTACTCGGCTTCGTTGTTCCGATACAGTGGTGAATGGCGAAATTTCCAAAGCGCCCTTAGCCACGTGAGCGGGTCACGAAAAATCGTGACTTTCTTGCCCTCTTTCAGAGAGCGGGACTTATAATTCACCGGCAACTCCACCGCTTTGTAGCCCTTGCGAAGAAGCTTGATGACAATCTCGTGGTCGAAGTCGAAGCGATTGCATTCAAAGCTTAGGCCCCAAAGGCAGTCTCGCCGGAATACTTTGAACATGCTGAACGGGTCGGTGAGATTCTGTCTGTACAGCACGTTAAACAAAGTCAAAAAAAAGACATGGCCCAGATTGAATACCGAAGCCAAGCCGGGCGAATCGGCGAACTGGCGCAATTTCCAGGTATTTCTACCTGAACCGTGGCGAGATCCGATGACAAAGTTACAACGGTAGCTGAGAATTGGGTCGATCAGGGCATCGTAGTCGTTGATGTCGTACTCAAGATCGGCATCCTGAAACAGTACAACGTCGCCGGTTGCGATTTTCAGCCCGGCGCGCACAGCGTACCCCTTGCCCTTGGGACTATCCTGCCAGATAATCCGGACTCGTGGACGCTGCTCGTACTGCCGGACCAGTTCTCGCGAACCATCCGTAGATGCGCTTTCCACGATGATGATTTCTATCTCAACTCCATCAATCGTCTTCGCCAGCAGTTCTTCTATCAGTTCGACAAACGTGGCCTGCTCGTTGAATACGGCAACAATCACCGAGAGCTTTGGTTGCGAGACCAACCGTTTCGGGCGAACCAGCACCTGGGTGCGGCTGTGAAACAGCCGGAATGTCTTGTGATGCAGAAATCCCGGACTGAGCCACGCTGCTGTACGAACAGCCCTGCCGTAAACGTGGCGCGGCATGGAGTTCAGTTTCTCCTTCAGATAGTGGATGGAAACGAGACTCCGTTCGGGAATCACCATCGGATCGGCGAATCCAGCTTTAGTCAGGAGGTTCTGAAGAGTATCGACCGAAAAATAGAAAAGGTTTTTGCGCCCAAACTCCCACCACGATGCGCGGAACAACCTGGCGGCCTGGCTGTCGATCGTGGGCGTCACCACCATGAGGCTGCCGCTTTCCTTTAGGGCGCAACGGACACCTTGCAGTACTTTCAACGGATCCTTGGACGTTTCCAGCGACATCAGGATGCAAGCATCCATATCGCGTGCAATGCGATCCAACTGAGCCGATTCAAACTCGTCCTTGGTGAACGCCGAGATTTCGAAGCCCATCTTTTGAGCTTCATTCAACAACTGTGGCTTGGCGCCGATGAGTAACAGTCTGCCCCCGCCAGTGCCTGAATAGGCGATCAGTTGCCGGAGCCGCTCAGCCGCTTTTGCCTCGCTGATTTCATCTAGTTCAGAGGCTCGCTCGGGGGACTCCGCGGCTGACGTTTCTTCCGGTTGCGGACTCAGAAACAAAAGGCCGCACTCCTGGCATGCGCACACCGGCGCCCGGTCCACGATAAATTCGTACTCGAGATGTCGTGACTCGCAAATTGGACACTCGGAATGAGTTTTGCCAATTATGCCGCGTTGACGCTTTACAGCCGCTGTCGAGATCATGACGAATCGATTAACCTTCAATCTTATCCGAGGTCACGGCTTCCTGCGGCGGCGGAGCCGAGCTCTCCCTCTCAGGGTCAAATTTCGGATACACGAAGCCTAGGAGAATAAGGACAATCGCCGCGGCGGAACTGATCGCAACGCCGGCCCGGAAGCTTGCGGGTTTGTATTTGAAACGAACTACGTGTTTGCCTGGCGCGAGGAGAAGACCTCGAAAAAGGTAATCGGCGCTGAACCAATGCGCCGGCCGGCCGTCGACTGTCGCTTCCCATCCAGGGTAGTCGCTATCGTTCAACATCAGAATGGCTGCTCTATCGGGCGAGGCTTCGACGGTGACGGAATCTGATCGGTACGATAGAATGCGCGCCGGCTGAACGGGTATTGGCGCATTCCGGTTGAGATCCGCCACGGCCGAGAGTTCAGCCGGACTGAGCGCGGACCGGTCCAATACTACGGACTGAAAGATATTGAGCGAGGGGTCCGCCAGTTCCTGCAGGGCTGCTTTATCTCCGTTCTTCACCTCTGCATTGAAAAACAGCGCCGCACGAGGCAGCACTCGATCGAATTCGTATACTTTGGCTTCCGCGTCATATACCAACTTGAACATGTCGGCCGGTTTAGCATCGCCGCCCGACACGTAGAAATTAGACCACGCCGTCCAATCGTTCCGTATGTCGCCTTTCGGGCCGCCGTTGGTGGAGAGTAGAAGCGTAATGGATGCGCCGCGATACTTACTCAAATCGATATCGCCCGACATCCAATGCCGCTCTGCCGGGTTGTGCTTCGGATCGATATAACGCGAGAACACCTTTGAGATCGCGCCATTTTCCTGCTTCACTTCGATAGTGAACTCGGCTCCGTCCGTCGCCGTATATTGAAAGACTATGGGATTCAAAGCATATTCGAAGTGCAGGGATTTAGGATGATCACTGAGACTAAGTCTAAAGGGGAGCCGATTGTAGGGTGGATATTGTCCGAGTTCGTCCCGGGGCGGCCCATCGAGAGCAAAATTCTGACGGCTAAGCTGGATGTACCCGGTGGATCTCAACTGATCCCGGTTCTGCCATAGAATTTCGTCCACAATCGCGTTGGGTTCGGGCAGCGGACGCATGGTCAGAAGATACTTCACGGAAGACAGCGCTAATAAGCGCCGCGCGAGTGGATCGAGTAGATCGTAATTGCCGGCGCCAGTGAAACGATCGATCGAGTCTTGCACACCACCCGCCACCGAGATTGGAAGGAAATTTCTAAGAAATGGCAGATATTTCTTGTAGTACATCGCGTCCAAATCGCGGATATCTGAAACGCCGAACGCCGAGGCCCAGTCTGGAAACAAGATACTGTCCAGTCCGAAAACTCTGAAATCCCGGCGGTTCGGAGCCTGCAAGAATCGGATATAAGGCGCTCCGGCGTACGGATTCGCCGCTTGGCTGGCGATCCGGTCGAAACTGTAATAAACAGGGATCAAAAAGCTGCCGCAGATCTCGGCGGTTAACAGCACAAGCATGCAGGCGGCCAGACGCCAGTTCGTTGACGAGCGTTCGCCGTATTCAGAAGGAGCAGCAGCAAATATGAGGCAGGCCGCCAGTGCAAACAGGATGCACACAGGCACACCAAGCGCAACCAGAGGAATCGCCAGAGCCACATGCCCGCTTACTACCTCGCTCGAAAGCAAATTTCGCGAGAAGATGATCGTCACAGGCACAAGCGCAGACGTCAGGGCAAGAGCAATGCCCATCAGCCGTAGTGAAATCTGACGCTTGAGAACCCGTTCAAGCGCAATTGCACACAGCATCGATACCGACACCGACAGAATGACTTCTTCGTATTTCGGAAATTGGGCGAGTTGAAAAAACGGTAGAAGGCCGACGAAATTCACAGGAGGAACGCCATACCGCTTAAGCACAATCGCCACGGCAACACAGAAATAAAACCATGTCAGGCTTTTAAGATGGCGGCTATTCATCTTGCGCCCGCTCCATATTCCGAAAAGCGACAGAAGAACAAGGAAAACGGCCATCAGGCCGATGTAGTTTCGGAGACCACTTAAATATGGACCAAAGGTAGTGGTGAATGGCGTTCCAAAGAGCAGTGGAAATAGATATGTGAATATCGAAAGATTGCGAGGGTCATGAAGCAAGCCCGAAATGGTTCCACCGATATTACCCGGCTGATGCCAATCGAAGGCAATCTTCATATATTCGTGGAACGGCATTAGTAGAAACGCCGAGAGCGCGAAGCCAATAATGGTAGCCGTTGCCAAGCGACCGATCAGGAGTAATGGCGTCGACCGCAAAGGAGGATCCGTTACGGCACGAAAGAACATGTAGAGGTACAAAAACGAGAGCAGGAAGAGCGCGCTTTCGGGCATACCGCCCAGCAAGACAAGCAGGATCAAGAGCGAAAAGGCGGCAAGCGTTTTATAAGTGCGTTGCCTCAGAAAGTACTCGGCCGCGAGCAGCCCTGGCGGCAACAGGCATTCCACGCTGATGTGCGGCATGGTGCAAAAGAGCACGTAGTATCCGCCTAACATCGATGTAATTCCGCCGGCAACCGCCGGAAGAAATGAAACGAAGAATTTTATATATAGGTAAGCGCAGAATCCCGCAATAAACAGCCGCAGGAAAATGAACCAATTGTAAGTGTGAGGATTAAGCCGCAGAATGAGAGCCATCGTCAACGGGTAAAATGGCTGCGAATGCATGTTCGCCGCGAGAGGCGTCCCGTATGCCTGATACGGATTCCAGAGCGGCACGGTGTGCTCTTTCAGGTATTCCTCTCGAATCAAGCCCAGATAGGCTTCGGTTTGCCAGGCGGCCGCTCCGGTGTCGAGCATTTTGGGAAACGGCACGGCGAGGGGCTTGCCGGCCCACGCCCCCTGGGGCAGAACGGTCGGCTGCCCCCGGGCGCTTTCGAGCATTGTCTTATTCCCCCAAAGGAATGGAAAGAAGCACAGATGCAGAACACCAGCGAGAATCAGGGCGGCGCGACATGCCTCGCTTCGGCCAAGCCGCCCCAACGTTCTATTTGCGGATTCGCCGAACCTAGTCAATTCTGGAGTTTCCGTAGGCTACGAGATTTGATCCGATTCCCAAGGCACGAACAACTTCGACATGTGTTCCGGCGCCCGGAAACAGTTTGGCCATTTCCGGCACGGTCAGGATATTCAAGTTCCCTTCGTCGGCCCAGTAGCGATACCTGGTATTGCGAATCAAACGGCGGAACAGAGGGGGCGGCAAATAATGCAGAAACGGCAGGCCGGTGTGATGCTCGACGGGGAACCAGCGATTCGGGGTCGTGACGAAAAACGCTTTGCTTACGCGGCGAAGCTCGGCCACAAACCTGGCTTGTTCGCCTCGGCTTCCAACGTGTTCCAGAACGGCATTACTGAAAACGAT
>Ga0134126_10001622_pt1 | contig 28711 bp, 44 predicted proteins | sample KB31752_FD_96881 | JGI IMG/M metagenome (GOLD analysis project Ga0134126, IMG submission 96881) | Terrestrial soil microbial communities with excess Nitrogen fertilizer from Kellogg Biological Station, Michigan, USA - KB3-175-2 | ecosystem: Environmental > Terrestrial > Soil > Unclassified ... | reverse complement strand
TGCCGTCGTAATCTACACTGCCGTCGTCACATGAGTGTTCTTCCAGTAGCACTTCCAGCCGTTCCCTTAGTTCCAGCACGGCCTCGCGCTGGGTGACGGCAAACTGAAATATCAGCGAGTCATCGCACGGCATTTTTACATCTCTGAGGCATAGCCTTATATAGCTTGGACTATTGTCTGCCGCCTTCGCCACATCCTTAATTGCTTGTTCCCTGAATCGTTCATCGCTTACTCGCTTATCGCTCATCGGGAACCTCCGAATGGCTCATCCCTATACCAGCAAAACCTCTCGCGTGGCCAATGGATATACCGATGCTCCCCAGTTTCCTTATTAGTGACTTGCGCTATCGTCAGAACGGAATTGTTGGCAGTCCAGAAGAAATGCTTCACATCTTCAAAGACCACTTGAGTAGTACTGTCGTCGCGATATAGCGTTAATTTCCTCATCATTCTGCCTCGCTCTCTCGTTTGCACGCTGGTGGTGCGGGTAAGGGATCTTTAATCCTTGTATGGGTCAAATTCGTGCGCGCCAGCCATCGCTACGCCAACCGGGGTAAGCCGATGCAGGATGCGAACTGAATCTGATACCGCTTCAAGAACTGCATCGAGACGCTTATAGCAATCGGGAGATTCATCTACCCCGCCGCCGCGCAGTTCTATACCAGCTCGTTGAACCCAGCCCTGCATCATGTCGCTTGTGACCATCGGCTCTCGTACCACTCGAACCTCCCCAGTCGCTTTATTCTTCTTGATGACGCCGGTTGCCATCTTCCTGCCTAGTACGCGTCCAGCGCCGTGAACCGTTGAATAAAGGGAGTATTTGGCATTCTCGTTTTCGACGCCTTCAAGGATGACGGACTGTTCGCCCATCGTGCCACCGACGAAACCTTTTTGGCCGGGAAATGCAGGCGTTGCACCCTTGCGAACCACCCAAAACATTTCCCCTCCGTGTTCTTCTCGCCACGCGAAGTTGTGGTGGTTGTGAATCTCTTCCATGATGTTCGCGCCCAACAGTTGCGCAACGCGGCTACAGACCCAATTACGGCCTGCATAGGCATATTCCCCTGCTAGTTTCATCCCCTCCAGATAATCGGTTCCCAAGGCGCTAGAAGTCTCCAGAACGCACGGCTCGACTTCCATTCCATCCTCGGCCCCAGCAGCATTGAGGAACCAAGTTGCGGTTTTGTGGCCCAATCCGCGCGAACCGAAATGGACGCCCACCCAAACTCGATCCTCTTCATCTGTGAACAGGTCGACATAATGATTTCCCGAGCCGATAGTCCCCAGTTGCCCGCGCGCCAAATCTTTCAGTGGAGCAAGCATGGGAAGGGTCCATGCGGGGTGATCGAATAGCGGATGGTCGAGAAGGTCGTGATCGTCTCGCTGAGCGTTCTTCAACCCCACGCCAAAGCTGAGAGTAGAGAAAACATCATCCATGATCTTGGAGATATTTCTCCTGAGTTCTGACGCGTCCATATCCAGACGCACAGCCTTATTGCCGCAGCCTATGTCATAACCAACGCCGGTTGGACTAATCGAATCCCGGTAGGCCACAACACCGCCGATTGGAACTCCATAGCCAAGATGGTTATCAGGCATCAGGGCTACTTTGTCGGCGGTCTTCGCGCAGACGCGAATCTGATTGAGAGTTTTCTCTTCCGCTTCCCCAAAAACCGGGATATTCCCGTAGATGAACTTCATCTATCTGCCTCCTGGTATGACCTTCATAATTTCCTATTCGCACAAGTTGTAGACGCTCATGCAGGAACGTGCTGGAAACATCGGCAACTGATCTTCATCGACACTTTCGATATAGCGGAACACGTCTTCAGCAGTTGGAACGAAAGCGATACGCGCAATGGAGTTTTCGCAACCGCAGATTTCCTGGTCTTCTTCCATTGTTGCGACCATCGCAATGCATCGCTCTCCATCGTGCAACCTGTGCCCACATTCGCAGGTCATAGTAGGTCCGCTAACGGAGCAGAATCTAGCGGGGATAGTCCCAGCCTTGAAGAATGTAGAAGGCCATTTGCGCGTCTCTCCCACTGGATTCGCTTCGGTGACGGTTTTCTCCAGGTCTATTATTCTTTGGCGTATCTCTGGGGTATTAACGAGGAGTCGTTTTAGTTCACCAAGGCCGGTCATAATGCAAGGAAAGCAGCCCACCCGGGAGCTTCCTATGAGATACAGGGGATTAGGTTTTATTCCATGTTTGCGATGGATGTTAAAAACGTCTTCGACGGTCCATTTAAGAAGCGGACGATTTATCCAATAGCCCCCGGCGTCATCTATCCATTGCTTCTCTATCATCGAAGCACGGCTAATTGACTCGTCGGCCCGTATACCTTGATAGCTTGTAACCTCGTCATCTAGCAGCTCAAAGTAAGTGTGGAGTGGGTACACCTTCAATTCCTGGGTGCAGAAGCGCCTCTTTGTGCTTGGAATGCCCTTGCGTTCGACACATAATTGGACGAATCCTTCCGAATATTTCACGCTCTTGATTCGAACTAAAGAACCATCGAGCAGCGTCCTGTTGATTTCGTCGATATAGGCATAGGTGATCGGATGTTCCCAACCCGTGTCGCAGAAAACAGTGGTGAATTCTGGAAGGTTTTCCTTTGCCCAAAGAACTAACGCGGTCGAATCCTTGCCACCAGAAAAACAGACAACATGTTTCATCTATTCACTCCCATGACCTTCATAATGTCTCGAATCGCATCACCAGCAATTACCATTTCGGTTGTGTACCTGAGCACGGCAAAACCAGCGAGCGTGAGAGCGTTGTATTTACGGCAATCTTCTCTATAGCCAGAGAACGTTGAATGCCGACTAACGTGACGCGACAACCCTTCGACCTCTATCGCCAATTGACCAATCATGAAGTCCACCCGCCACTTGCGCCCAGGTATAGGGCAGACTTCGCGCTCGAAATCGATCTTGTTGGCGCGGAGATGGAGGGCGAGAGTCTCTTCGCCTTCGCTCAGTTCTTTGGGGGCTTTCATGCTGGCACCTTCTCTCGCACGAGATATTCGGCGTAATCGGCGACACAGGCGGCAAGCTCGGGCGGGATGGTGGCAATGCCGGCGACTCGGTTACGTCGCTTATCGCTGGTGCTGAAATCGCGGTTGTAAAAATGGGGCTTATCTCGATAGGCCCGCTTTTGTTCCTGTTCGCTCATTGCATTGATTTCCTTCGATGAACCCCAGTCAATTCCTTTGGCTATTCCCTGCGCCATCAGCGGCGGAACAGCATTTCCCCACAGGTAGAACGGCCCGCAATGGTTCACTGCCTGCCCGACAAACTGCTGTGCCGCTCTGACGTTCTCCATCACATAAGGCAAGCCCGATGCCTCGCACAATGAGCGCGTGTGGTTGAACAGCTTGATGCCGAGTTCTGGATATGGCGGATTGGGGTGGAAGTGCTTCATGCCGTGCACGCTGAATTGTTCGCAGGGCGAAGAGGCGCAGATGAAATCAAAGCTGGAAACGTCATATCGCCATCCCTCGCTGAATGGAAGTCTTCCAAGTTCTAAACTTCCGCCTAGGTCAAGAACGTCCACTTTGTAAAAGTGGCAATTCTTCGGTATCTCTGGCGGCTCCGTCAGATCGACGCCCACGCATTCCCAGCCACGCGCCGCGAACGCCCTCGACCATCCCCAGCGACCGCAAAATAGATCGAGCATCCTCATCTTTTCGGCGGGCATGGTTTACCTCCGTTATGTCGCTTCGAATGACAGGTAAGACAGCCGGTTGCTAAATTTTCCATCGACCAATCCCCTCCCGATCCCTTGCTTTTCAGGTGCATAAGGTGCATCGAGTTCCATTCGCCACGATTCAGAATCACAGGCTTGCCGCAGTCGATGCAACGGCGTCCGTCGCGCACGAATACCTTTACCCGGATCGCGATCTTCTCAGCCGTATCCTCGGGGAAAAACTGAGAATCGCGCGGTTTGGGAAAGGCCAGAGTCATGCCTGCACCTCGTCCTTCGGCATCGACTTCAGTTCCTCATCCAGCTCCACATCGTAAAGCGCCATTTCGCAGGCCCGTTCGATTGCTTCCTCGCGGGTAGCAGCCACATCGTGTTCGATGGCGTAAGCGATCCACTTTTCGACCGTCTTAGCCTGACTGCGCCCCAGATTGAACCGCAGCGGCTTCCTGCCTTCAATATGCTGTTGAGGGTGTTCGGCCTCCAGCTTTTCGAGCAGGCTGTCGTCGCCCCGCCTCGCCGCTTCCAACACGTCTGGCAGGTTACGTATCTCGGTCGATACCTGCTTCAGAACCTTGATCGAAGATTTAGGTACATCGATCAGTTTTTCCGGCGGTACGTCGGCAAGTGCCCTGGCGTCCCTGTGGGCATCCATGTTGACCCGGCGGCAACCAATGAATCCTGACGAGAGCCAAGCCGTCAAATTCGGGAATGGCAGGTCTGTATCCGGGTCAGTGAGATACTTCCAAAGACTGCGTTGCTCGAAGTGGCGAATGATGACCAGGCGTTGACCGTAGCTGACTTCGAAGACCTCTTCGACACGCCTCAAAGCTGCCATCCATACATTCAAGGACTCGGCTGCTTCCGGATCGGCCAGCCCTAGCAGTTCGTCAAGGTTGGCAGAGAGGATCGTGAGTGGGCTAGGTGCGCGACGCACTTGGAGGGTGGTCATCGACCGACCTTCCTTTCCAGACCTTCAAACGCCTCGTCCCACGTATGGCCGATGCAGAATATCGTCTCCCACCGACGCTTGAATCCCACCAGTTTGTAGTTAATGTGCCACTCCGTGTAGGCTTTCGGGCCGTACTTCTTTCGAGCTTTCTCCAGTGCTACTTGCTGCTCTGTCAATGCCATGCTGCCTCCGGTATTGCCAATCGAGACGCCTGTTTTTGTATTCCTTCTGCTCGAATTCCCTGATCCGGTCAAACCGTTCCTTGTCCGGAATCACTTTCCAGTACAGAGGTTCCATTACTGCAAGTACCCGTCTCATCGCCGCTTCCCAGTATTGCCTGCGTTCGAGGGAAGCTAACCACTGCATCAGCCCATATTTCCGTTCCAAATGTTGCAGCTTCCTTTCATCGGCAAACTTTCCTAGAATCTCCGGTTCTAACGTTCCACCGAGCTTTAAATCCTTCCATTTCAGCCCTGCCGCCTCTAGTACGTCCGCCTGCGAACACCCAGAGAAACAGTGCAGCCTTGTATTTCCGGCTCCCATATCCGTGATCGACAGCGACCCCGTTCTCTCCCGGTGCGCCGGACACTTCGCCATCCACTTGCCGCGACCGATCCGCCGCGCCCGGAAGACTCTGGCTACCTCGGCAGGATTCAAACCGGCTCAAGGGAAGCTGACATCCGCCCCCCCCCCTGCTCAAAATACTGGTCAAACTCGTCCTTTAACTTAATGTCATGCTGCTTCACGTACCAGTGCTGCTTGGCGCTTACACAGCCATGCTCTCTGTGTCCCATGACTTCTATATTGTCCGGATGGAAGTCCAGTTTGTTGCCGTTGCGGTGGTGAACGTCCTCGTCCGGCTTCAATGGCCTTCCGATCTTAGCGGCGGCAATGATGCGATGGAGTCTTTGACCTCTCAATGGTCCAGCCCCGATCCGTGGATAGCCTTTGTCATCGATGTAGCAGAAAGACTTGGTCGTGAATCGTCCGCGCTTATCCCGGCGATGCTTGCTCATCAAATGGCTTCCTTCCAGTTGTGAACTTCGTTCTCCGTTTGACCACCGAACATGCGGTAGATATTCTCTAAAACGCTCTCTGCATCCTTATCGAAAAGCCTTCGATACAAGTCCCTTGGAACCATCTCGAATTCATAAAGGTAACGATTGTCCTTTCGCTTGCGGTAATCCACCACCAGCAGTGCGCCCAGTTCTGCGTTTGTGGATGACTTGTAGACCCACTGTTCCCACGCTGCAGTAACCATAGGAATCTTGGTTCGCTTGGCCTTTTTGAAGAGTCTCTTCCTCGATTCGCGCCTCTCCCGTCGATCCAACTCAGCCATAACAGCGGCGATTTCTTCTTTCGTGAGGTCTACATAGAAACCTTCGATCCTGTCTCCGGTGTAGGTGTAAGCCCGTTTCTTTGCCTCTTCTGCTACAGCCTTAGCAAAGCCATCATTCGGGTTGCGTGCCCTGCGTTCGCGCGCCAGCGCCAGGGCGAGTCCGTTGAACTTCTCAATCGTGTCGCAGTCCTTCAGTGCTCCAGCCCAATCCTCAGCCATCAATCCTCGTCAAAACGGTAATTCGTCAAAGTCAATGTCGGTACGTGGGTAGGCTTTAGATGGTGGAGAGGTGTCGACCTCGTCTTCGTAATCGCCATCCTCATCGCAATAGCAGGAACCGCAGTCGACACAGCCCCCGCATTCATCGCACAAGTCCCACTCTTCGCCGCAAAACTCACAAGCGTCCATGTAGAACCCCTCCTAGACCGCTTCCGCCAACTAGACCGCTTCCGCCAAACGTTTCATATCTGCCAGCGCATCTATGTTTGAATCATAAAAACGGCACGGATTAATTTTGTAGCCGCTGGCTTCGTAGATCTTCATTCCACATCGCCACCAGGAACCCAATGGCCAAAGCAATCGCACAGACACACAGGCAACGGGCAGCGCGAAGCATCTGCGTCATAACTTGGCAGGGGAAGGGAAGGAAGTTCCAGGGAACAATTCGCCAACGACCGCCGCCGCACATCGCCCAGTTTCCGCACTTGCACATCACGGCTGGAATAGGACCGCGAACGAAGCCAGCTTCCGTTTCGAAGCGACAGTGATGGTCACGCTGCATCGTTGGCCTCCTCATCTCGGCTCGCGGAGCGCCACGCTGCGTATGATCCGCGAGGAGCCTTGGTCACTTTTCCCAGACATGTATCGCAGTAAGTTGCTTCTTCTATACTTTCGTCTTCGCGGTCGTGCGTATGTTCAACGCGACCAGTACATCCCATGCAGCGAGATATTCTCATTTCAGACCTCCTACAGAAGGAATTACGCTACTTCCAGCGATGCTTCTTCTTCCGCCGACAGAAGCGGTTTGCAATCGTAAACGGCTGCCTTGGCGGGTTCGATAAGCTGACACACAGCGGACTGGTAAACCGTGGTAAACAATTCGATTGCTTCGGAATTATGCTCTACGTAGATGCGCTCGAACTTGCCAGGATCTTTTGGGTACTTCTTTTTCAGAGGCCTGGGCATCAACTTGACGGTCTCGAGAAACATCTCTTTCTGGCTGTCATACCAAAATCCAATTCTGGGTCTGGCTACATCGGCTTCCGGTGCTCGATCAAGAGTATCGGCCAGCTTGCGCAATTCGTTGGCGACTTCTGAGGCTTTAGGCATTTTCTTTTCCTCCAAGGTTTGAAACTTCGTTATAGACAGGCTGACTTGTTTCTCTGCCTGATTTCATTTCCGGCTAGGCATTTGAAGAATTGGGTGTTGTGCAATCGTCTGAGCACGCTTCACATCACGGTCGTACCTGTGATCTTCGAAGTACTTCTTGAGCGATAGGTAAACGTCGCGGGCTATCAGGAGAACCAGGACAGCCCCAAGCATGAGAGACGATTCGAAAGTATCTGGAGTCATAGCGACACCCTGTCTTTATGCTGTTTCTTTGGCGTAGAGAACGTGAACCGGTTCGATGGTGCATCCGGAAACAGGCTGAGACCCCTCAGTTAGTTTTGCCCACTCTGCCAGCTTCTTCTCATCTATAGCGCGATAGGCGTACTCGTCTGGAACGGCCCCAGGATCGTTTACGGTTACCTTGTACGAGGTTTTAACGTAGCAACCTGCGACAGCGTGTCCAGCTCCGATCCAGTTTGCCAAGCCGGCGCGAACCCGATCCTTGGCAGAGAGTAACTTTTCGAGCATCGCCTTCTTTTCGCCGGTCAGTCGCTTGTGCTCGGCATACGCTCTTTTGATAACAGGATCGAGGATTGATTCTGCATCAGCTTCGGCTTTCTTCTCCAACTCAACCCAGGTTGCGGCCTCTTTCGCTTCCCGGTCAGACCCAATGGAGCGCGGTTCCACGCCCGTAAGGTCAGAGATTCCCATTTGCAACTCTTCGAGATTCATGCCACTGCACCTTCCCACGCGAAAGCATGTTCAAAAATGATGCGATCAGCCTCCGCGTAGACATCGATTTCTTGGTTGTTTCGCTTGATAGTTGGACCGCACCGATGCAGCTTTTTCAATCCAGCCTTATCGAAATATGCGACGTAGCGCGGAGTGGAGCGAGGATACCCCATACCGATGACCTGTAATGCAGTCTGAATGCCATGCGAGACTTGAGGAGAATACGTGCCCTTAATCTCTACCACCGCCTCTGGAGCTACTCTGTCCGGCGTGAAACCGAATAGAAAGCCATCGACGTTCGCGAATACCGGAAGTTCGCAATTCTTCCAGATTGAAACTCCAAACTGCCTCCATCCAACCAGTCGGCATGTATCCAGCCATGCAGCGCAATGCGGGTTGAATTCTTCTTCGAAGTCGCACGCATATTCCGCCTGTTGTAAGGCCAGGTGGAGCCGAGTTCCCCATTCAGACTTAGCCCGTAGCGTGGCAGCAGGAACGTTTTCCAAGTGCGCGTCCAAGCCGTCTGCGGCAAGAATTCCTGTCAGAGAAGGAATAAGAATTCCGTTCACGCGGTACTCGTGTACGTCGTCTTTGTACTGAAAGTCCATCAGGCCACTTCTTGTTCTACATGCAGGGTCGCTTCAGGCTTGTGTTGAGCCATCAGCCCGAGAGCTTCGTTAATCTGTTCCTCGGTCAGATTGGCGCTTGAACCTTTTGCTTCTGGATATGCGCGGTTCAAATACTCCTTGATGTCTCCCAGGCCCCAGCCGTATTCCTTCGCCTTGGAAAAGAATTGCGAACGAATGCCCGATTGCGCCTGTTCGGGAGATACCGCCTTTGAAGTGGATTGCTTCTTAGCTGTCGGCTTGTTCTCGACCGCTAAAGAGTTGCCATCATCATCGTCACTGGCAAGGCCGCAGAGCGCCTGCAGTGTGTAGCGGCGAAGATAGGTCCAAGCCGCCCCCAGCGATTGCACGTTGAACCCCTTGAGGCCTACGGCTGGGGCTTCTGCGGTAATGCTGATCCATTGTTCCCCATGATGCAGAGAAGTGGTTACAGAGGCCGTCTGGCGCTCCAGATCAGACTCGTCGAACTGAAGTAGAGCGATGCCATGCTTCGATAAAGCGGGTCGAACAGCGATGATGTTGGAAGCGAGATCGGCGTAACTGGAGCCGAACGCCGGGTTCCTAGAGTCTTTGGATGCGAAGGTGAACTCGGCCTGTGCTTTGGCGAGTGCGCCCATCAGTTCCCCAACCTGGTCGGATCGATTCATAAAACACCTCTTTCTTTCCGTGTGAGCGATATTAAAGACAGCCTGTATTAATTGTCAATAATTATCTTGTAAATAAGACAGCGTATTCGTAAGATAAAACCATCATGATTGCAGACGTAGTAAAAACATGGCGACGAATGAACGGATTGAGCCTTCGCGAAGCCTCGGAGAAAATTGGGATCGACCGCAACGCCCTGTACCGCCTCGAAGATGGAAAACCTGTCAACATGCGATCCTTCGCTAAGGTTCTTCGCTGGCTGTTTCCTTGCGACTAAATTAAGACAGGCTGTCGAATCTCAGGTGCGTCGCGCACCTAGCGCAACCATCCACTGAGCAGCGAGTGTCAGATATACGTCGCGCTTCTCTGGCTGATTCGCCGCCTTTTCTAGTAAGAGTCTGATGCGCCAGTTCATTTCGCACCTTCCCGTCTGGTTCATGCTGTCACTTCCCACTTGCCGACTGCGCTATCGAGTTCCCAGAGATGATCCCTGTCGCCGATTTCCAGCGTTTGATCGCCATCCTCCAGCGTGTTCCGGCTTCGTTCTAGCGCGTCTAGTACGGTTTGTATGGTTGCGCCCGCATCGTTTCCCAGTTCAATTTCCAGTATGAATTTCATGGCGATTTCCTCTTTCGAAAGTTTCTGCCGAGCTTACGTACTCGGCTGCCAGGTACCATCCCGGACGATTCCCTTGCCGTAGACGGCGCGGGGAATGGCTAAATGAGTTGGTCGGCCAAATCGTTTGCCGCTACAGGCGCGATCAGGTTGTATATGAGCGAGTGGGCTGAAGTTTTCTCGTGTCGGTAATCGGAATTGAAGCGCCACTTATCGGCATACATGAAGGCTGCAATCTTTTGGGTAGCCTGATCGCGTCCTACATAGTTTCCGTCTTCATCGAAAGCCGCTGCGTTCACGGCAGCGAATATCTCATTCGGCTCTGGATATTTCATTTTCGTTTCTCCTATTCGAGCGGCTACTCGAATCACCTTACTTATTCAATATCCCATACCTTAGTTATAATGTCAAGCTATTTTTAGACTATTTGATACCATAGGCATGATGAGGGATGAGGTATGAACGTATCTTGTTCATCCTCACTTCAGATCGGGAGGCATTTATGGTTATGACAAACGAACAGTTTTTGCGGGTGATCGGCGGCCAATTGGCGGTCGAATCGCAATTGGCCGTTGGGAAGGCTCTAGGCGTGAGCCAGGTTGCCGTGAGTCGATGGCTTACTGGTGAACGCAAGCCGTCTAAAACAGTGATTCTATTAGCAGAACGGCTATGGTGCGGACCGAGGGAGATGGCTGCGGGGCTGCCGGAAGCGAAGTCCGAGCGAAACTCTAGTTAGTTGTCCGTTAAGGAGCGTGCGCGTGGGCTGAGACGCCTTTTTCCATGAATCCAGTCCCGAATAAAGACAGGCTGTCGTGAACATAAATGGTGTACAATAAAAGTGATCAGCCTATGTGCTCACCTGTCTACATCGGGAATTGCCGTCTAAGCGGACCGAAGGTCATCTATGTAATGACGCGTGGAGAGCACTATAAGATCGGATGCAGCGGAAACTTATTGCAGCGGTATAGTGGTCGAAATGGGATTAAGGCTATCGTGCACGTCATACCCGTTCCAGATGAGATCGACCTGTATTGGGCTGAGAAGCAGGTTCACGACCTATTTTCCGACAAGAACGTGAACGGCTTCGAGACCTTCTGCCTGACAAGTGAAGATATTGACAAGCTGAAGAGTATCCGTTTCCAGGGCGGCAGGATGATATTCGGAAAGAGATGCCGTGAAAATTGAGCACTGCCTTCGCTGTGATGAAAACTGGTGCTACTACGGAATTGGGCGGCCGCTGCGCTGCGGGAAGTGTAAAAGTCCCTATTGGGATAGGGAGAGGTTAAATTCGATAGGAGGAAGACATGGAGCAGGAAGCGAAAAAGCGGACGAGGAAGAAAAAGCAGCAGGGAGCGGTAATGCTGAAAATAACAATTCAGAGCGAAGAGACAGTGCTGGAGCGCAAGGTCGAGTGGTTGAAGCAAGCGGACGGAGGAGTATACGGAGACGTGGATCACGAGATTCCTACGACTCGAACGGTGACTATTCTGGAGCAGAGCGTTCCGTCAGACGGGTTCGATCTGGCGAAGGTAATCAAGGCAATCAACGGTCTGTAGGCTGCCCGTCCTGTGGAAGTCTTGGCCTTCATTTCCGGGGCTGCAAACATGCCTGAAACCCGCGAGGTCGTAAAGTGCTCTCCCTGCGGCCTGGTACAGTTCGCCACAACGAAGTGCAGGCGATGTAAAAAGACGCTCGAAAAGCCTCCTGAGCCTGAGCGGTTCCTTCCTGTATACGTTCCGATGAAATCGAGTACCCTCGTAGAATTCTCCCATGCGGTTCGGGAGCTTCGAGTATTCCGTGGATGGTCTCAGAATGATCTTTCAGAAGCAATGGGCATCGTTCGGTCATACATCGGTAAGATAGAGCGCGGAGCCTGTCTGCCAAAACCCGCGCAAGCCTATAGGTTAGCCGCAGCCCTAAAAATCCCTTCCCCATCCCTATTCTTCGACTCGAACCTGCGCCGGGACTTCATGGCGAAAGAATTTCTTGCCGATCCATTCCTTTCGGAGATTGCCTCACATCTGCCGAGATTGAGGATTGCCGAGAGGGAAGCTGTTCTTTCGTGTCTGAGTGTTAGGTTTGGCGTCATTCGGGTGAAATAAAGACAGGCTGTCTAAAAAGTACCGGCTTCCTCGATGAAGAAAGGAAGCCGGAGGTAAAATCTCGTGCGGGGCGGCTCTCAAAGGAGTTTGTCAGGACCACGACGAGAGCACGAGGTTTGGGACCGGAACCCCGCACTTGCATTCTACGAAATTAGATGTTATTTTGCAATGGTCAGGATTACGACAAATGCAAAAAACATCGACAAATCGAATTTTTGCCGCGTTTGCGCCAGAGTCTTCCCTGACCCGGCGTGCGTAGAGATCTCCCCGCACGATTGCTGACCGGTACAGGGGTAGAGTTCACCCTTCAGCAGGGACGATTGGGCTTCTTCGAAAGGCTGCGAGCCACCAGACTCGCGGTGCCTACCCTGGGTGAACACCAGGTGAGGAAAGTGCTGGGCTAAAGGCTCTCCGCTTCGGCGGTTTCCGGGCAACGGGCAGGTAGTCGATCCTGCAACGCGCATACGTCCCGGTCCTTACGGAACTGATGAAAAGAGCCAGTAAAAGCAGAGCACAGAGAAGAGAAAAAGCCTTGTTCCAGAGGGAATGCGCGAAGTGTGTCTAAAAGTGAGGAGATGATGAAGAAAAAGAGAGACTGGCGTAACGGGCCGATCAACGGGGCGTACCTTCGAGCGAGCCGCAAGGCGAATAGTAGAGTACGATCAATCAACGGACAGGCAGCTTTGCGGCGTCAGTCGATGGCCGGTAAGGTCGTGGCTGTGAATCAGACTCAAGTGCGCGACGCACCTGAGATTTCCACCACCATAAAAGACTTGCGAATAAACGACTAATCCTCTAGGATTCAATCGATGGCAACGTGCTTGAGATGCAGGAACGAATGGACTCCACGAAAAGAGCATCCGAAACGCTGCCCTTCGTGCCAAAATCCAAATTGGGATAGGCCGACGAAGCGCAAAAGACAGCCTGTCGAGTCGAAAGAGCCTGATCCCATGCTTGAGACGTATAAAGAAGAAACCCTGAAAAGGATGAGCGCTACGACGATAGCGGATGACATCGTGGCCTTCGACATTGAGTCGAGGAAGTCGAGAACGGAAGAACTGATGAGGAAACTAGCCCAATGATCCTCGATGATGCCTTTAGAATCCGGGTGATCCGTTCCATGCTAGGACTCAACTCGAAGTCCTTTGCCGCTCGGCTGGACGTGTGCGCCGGAACCCTGACGGCATGGGAGCGCGGCAGAACCGCCCCGCAAGGAGCCAAGCGCCAAGAGTTGTACGAGCTTTGCAGGGAGAATGGAATCGCGTTCAGCCCTTCAGGGATGCCGTTCCCGATAGCCGATGTGATGATTTTCAGACCTGCAAACCAAGGAGAATGACCATGATTCCTCATTACTACCAGTACCCGAAAGCATCGCCTGTCGAAGAGAAGCCGTTCGAGCCTGAGCGCGTGGAAGAAGCGCCAGCGGAAACGAATCCTGAGCCTGCCGACTCCCCTGCATTACAGGTGGCAAAAGAGCACATCGAATCAACCGACATCCGCGAATTGGCGGACGAACAGGCGTCAATCGACTCGGAAAATCAACAGACGTCGGACGAGGTGAAGGAATAATGCAGGAAATCGCGGTGAATGTGCCATTTGACGCGGATGAAGTGAAGGAAATCTCCGTGCAGGAGTTTCGCAAGCGGCTCGACGGCCTTTCGCCCCTGACGGGGTCGAAGGAGTATGCGGCCTTCTCGCTCGATTTCAACGTGAAGATTCGACTTCGCCGCTCCGGGGAGACGAATGTGGACGCCAAAGAAACTCTGGCATGGGGAACGGTCGAAAAGGGGGATCAAGTCGCCTCGGATGGAGACGAAACGGAGGAAGTGGCTTCCAAGTTTGAAAGCCTTGACCCGAACGATGAGCGCCAGGCCAGAGATATGCCTATGACGGTCGAATCGAAGGACGGCAAGGGCGGCCACGTACGCCGCAAAGTGAAAGTCAAGAGGTAGTGATGGATGCAGAAGCCCTCGCAATCCTTGAACGAATTTGTGTCGCCCTTGAACGGCTGGCCGACGTCTGCGCGCCAGAGGAAATCAAGCGCGAACGCCGCCCAGCGGTCCTCTCGACGGCCAAATACACGCGGGAAGAGAGAGACCGGGAAGAACTTAGGAAGACCCTCCGGAGCAAAAAACCGCAACCGCAGGGATGAGCTGCTTCGCCGCCTGAAGGTCGATGTCAAAGTGCTCGACTCTTACCCGCAGATTGCCCCGCTGCTGAAGGAATGCGGCATCAACGCGACTCGAATCATCGAAGTCCTGCGCTGCGATGTTGACCCGCTCTCGCATAGGGCCGTGGAACTGTGGGATTCACTCACGCCGGCCAACCGAAACCTCATTGGCCTAGAAGGGTTGGCGGTCGCCGCCGGTTTGACGCCTCGCAGACTGTGGGAACTGTACAACGGAGCGAACCTGATGCGTTCGCGGGAATCGATTGGCGCGATGATTGCCGACGCCCTGCCTTCGATCATGCGTGTGACCATAAAAGACGCAAAGAAGGCCAAAGGGTTCCTGAGTCGAGAGCACATCTACAAGGCAGCGCGAGTCCTGCCGACGCCAAAGGGAAGCGTTATCAACATCGGCGTCCCTGGACAAAAGGAACTGGAAGATGGAGACGATGAGCCGGAGCGCGGCGGGATGCTGGAAGGAGCCGACGACTTCTACCTGAAGGCAAGTAAGGCCATGACGAATAAGGCTCTGCCCGCTCCGGAACCTGAAGTGCTCGAACCGGAAGAGGAGGAGTGATGGAACTGAATCCGAACCATCCTGTTGTCGAGGAAACACGCGACCAGTGGCACAAACTCTGCGCGATCCTTATGCATAAGTTTGGACGGAAGCATGTGGAGATTACATCATCCGACATTGATACTCTTGCCTACAGTGGACAAGCCATCGTCATCGATATGCGCGGCGGCAGGTGCGTGCTGCGTCTGGTTTCGATGGAAGAAGGACAACGACTTGCACGCGAAGAGGGAGGTTTACCTGTATGAGTGTCACTATTCCTGAGGTGGAACTTCTTGGCAGGAAGATCGTAGTGGTCACATCCGGCAACCTGGAACTAGATTCCGCTTCGGCGCGAACTCTGGCGGAGATATTGGCATCGAGCGCCAGGCTGCTGGACAAGGCCCAGCGGGAAGCTGATGTGGAAGAGGCGCGGAGCAGGGCCGAAGCTACCCCGGTAGACCGCTCGTGTCAGGTTCTCGTGAGCGGCGCGCCCGTCCCAAAGGATAGAAGCCACGTCGAGTTAAAGCCTAACGGCCAGCAGAGAGACTATGTGGTACTCTGCGACGCCGAACGCGCCAAGGGATTCGTACGTCCCGTCCGGCGTTCCTACAGACACCTGAAATGTGGCACGGTGACTACCATGAGCCAATACATCGCGGAGACCTACGCGCGCGACCCATGTTTCTACTCGGGAACCTTCTGCTGTGGGTGCGGAACGCACCTGCCAGTCGGAGCCGATGGCGAGTTCGTTTGGGTGGATGACGGAACGAAGGTGGGAACATAGGTGTTCGCCCCGGAAGTGGTGGAAGCCAAACTCGACCGCCTGGAGGAGTCTCTGGGATGGCGTCCGCGCCCGCACTCCATCGAGGAAATTGACGCCTGGTCAAAGCGTCTCGAAGAAGTATTCATTGTCGAGAAAAACGGAGACATCAACCAAATCCGCCGCCTGACTAAGGCGGAAGAACGCTTCATTGCGAATGAGCGTGGGATGTGCGCGGCCTCCTGCCACTACTTTCTGACCCGCTACTACTACATCAAATTCAAAAACAAGATTGCTCGATTCGTATTTCGCCAAGGCCAGTGGATTCTATGGCAGATGCTATGCGAATTGGACCGCATGGGCGTCTCGAAGATGCTGCAAATCCTGAAGGCTCGCCAGTTGGGTATTTCGACCCTGGCGGAAGGGATTGCGACATGGGAAAGCCAGTTTGTCCCCGGAGTGGCGGCCCAGATCGGTTCGGCGGACGGTCAAAAGACGCAAATCATGCTGGGCATGATGACCTTGGCTATCGATCAGCTTCCCGTCTGGCTTCCCCCGACACAGACGCGCGCTAAAACAGCATCCGACCGTGGCTTGATTGAGTTCGCCCGTATCGGGTCGCTCATCATGATTCAGCCTGGATCGATCCGTGGCGGTATGGGACAGGGCGCAACCCCTACCTTCGTCCATCTTTCGGAGGTTTCGCAATACACGAACCCCGTACAGCAGTTGGATGAAGGCTTATTCAAGGCGCTCCATGAAGGTCCGGAGCTGGTAGTGCTGCTTGAATCGACCGGAGACGCTTCCCACAAGTCTGCATGGTGGTGGAAACAGCAGTGGATCGCCAATCGAGATAATTACTGGTCTGGAGGGGCTGATTTTCTCCCTGTTTTCCTCCCCTGGCATACGACGCCGGAACTCTATCCTGGTCCGTGGATAAAAAAACATCCCATGCCGGATGATTTTCAGCCCAACGAGGACACGGTTGCTCATATTCGACGCGCTGAAGCGTATGTCCGGAATACCCCGATGCTGGCGAAGATCATGGGCGAGGAATGGACGATGCCGAGGGAGCAGCAATGGTTCTGGCAGTACAAGCATGAGGATCATAAGCGACGCCGGGTGGAAAAGTCATGGTATCGGCAGATGCCGTGTGACGACTATGAGGCGCTTTTAGGCGACAGAGACAAGATCGTGGGAGAGGAAGCGATTGAAGTCATGCGCGGCTCTCAGGTGTCGGTGGAATCGACCCCGGTGTACATGCTGGTAGGGGATGGAGTACCGCCAAAGCATGAGCCGAGAGAAGAAGACGTTTGGTACGGGGAAGATGCTCCGGCAAGGATCAAATGCGGCTGGAAGACGCCACGAAACGAAAATCTGGACTGGATGTTTGTCCCGATGAAACCGATGGCGGAAAATAAGTTTGACCCGCTGGAGAAATTCTTGATTTTCGAGGAGCCGAAAGAGGGCTTCGACTATTCGATTGGATGGGATACCGGAACCGGAGTTGGCGGGGATCGATCGACCATTGTTGTGACCCGCTACGGAACTGATGCAGAGCCGGATGTGCAGGTAGCCGAGTATGCATCGGATTCGGTGAGCCTGGATGACATCTACGTGTGGGCTTGCGCTGCAGCTTCTTACTACTCGAAATACATGATCCAGAGACCACACCCAAAGATCGTGATCGAGATGAAGCGCAAGTTTGGAGACGGCCCGTATCACGTTTCGCGCCTGATGGGATTCCGCCGCTGGCATGAGTGGGGCCATGGATTCGACCGCAAGACGTTCAAGGAACGCGCTGAAAGCAAGTATGGCCGCATCGGATGGTATACCAACGAATGGAGCCGACCGCTGCTTTTATCGAGGTTCTTTGGAGCCGTGGAGAATGGCTGGTTTGTCGTGAAATCGAAGTGTCTGGCAGCGGAGATTGCCGGGATGGAGCAGCGCGTGACGGACACCGGAAAGACGCGAGCCGACCATGAGCACGGAGAGCACGATGACCGAGTTTTTGCGGCGGCAATGAGCTATTTCACGCTGCATCAGAGCGATGTGATGGTCGAAAGATTGAAAAAGCGGTATGAAACTCCAAAAGACAGCGGTATTATCATCGAAACAGGTCCAAGCATTCAAACCATCGTGATTCCCGGAAGGTCATGGTACGACTCCAAGCTACAGCGAGCAGCCCGATGAAGGGACCGGCGGTGGTACGGTCGAGCGCGACCAACACGAAGGACAATATATTTGTGTACTGGTGTTCTCCGAAAGGTGAGATTCAGCCGGCGGCGGACTCTAGGATTACCGAGGCGCAGCTTCAGCGAATGCCAGAGTATCGCCATTGGAGGCGCTGTGAAGCGGTGGGCGCCAAAGAGATTGAGAAAATCTCCCTGATCCTGTCTCGGCAGATGTTTGAGCAAAAAAAGCAGATGAAGGTGGAACAGCACTTGCGGGAGAAGTTCGCGCTCGATCAACTGAAGGTGCGCTGTCAACTTCGCATGGCACAGGGATACTCGAAGAACGATGAGGAAATGAACCGCCGCATCCTTCAGAGAGCCAAGCATTCTGAAGACATGCTGTATCGCGTCATCGCCTCGGAATTTGACCCAGGTTTAAGGAATACCGCTCTCGCCATCGAAGTCAAGGAAAAGTCCACGTCCAAGGTAGCCAATATCGCGCAAAAGAGAGAGGGAATCCTTGTCTAAAGATGACAGCACTCGATGGCAGCCGCCCTCTCGCTTGGAATCCGGAAAAAAGCGTTGGGGATGGGTAGAAGACATCGTTTTAGACGGGGAACGCTGGCTCGAAGGGCAACCTTTCTGGAGCGATCTTTCCCGCGCCGAAGACATTATCCGTGGCAAGGAGATGTTGAAGGCGGATGAGAACCGATCCGACTTGACATCGAACAGATTGAAGCGGCTTGGCCGGGAGATGGTTGCTGCGATTTCCGACGTGCGCTACCCGGAGGATGCCTGGACTTCCGACAATAAAGCCTATGCCGATGAACAGACGATGTTTTCAAAGGTTTGCCGGGGAATCTGGTATGAGGCAAGGGCACCGTTCGCAGTTCGTAGATTGACGCAATGGTTCATGCTGGGCGGGACGGGATATTTCTGGCCGGTCTACCGCCGCCGCCGCATGGTCGATCCCTATTCGACAGGCCTGTGTTTTGACGACTTTGGACCCCGCGATGTGGTTCCGTTCATGCCGGATGAGCGCAACTGGCAGGACACCTACGCGGTGACGATGATTAAGATGGTGAGCCTTCCCAAGGCGCACGCCATGTTTCCGCAGTTTCAGGACAGATTGAGGGCGGTTTCAAAGCGCAGGATGCGGAGCGGAGCGGTATCGGCTCGAATGGCCTTCATCAACTCTCTGCGCGGAGACAACAGGCCGCTTCTGGGAACGGAACAGCTTTGCGAATGCCGCTATACGCTCATCCGCGATCTGTCCTTCAATGAAACTGGAATGCCTATTCCGATGGGAGACCCTGGGGCGTCATGGTCCTACGTAGTCCCTTCTCTGGGCGCAGACATGCCGACGCAGTATGTAGTGAACGGTGAGCGCAAAATGAAGGCGGCAACGATTGACGATGCCAGGCTCTACCCGAACATGCGTCTGATCATTACGGCTTCAGGAGTGGAGGAGCCGGTCTATGACGGCCCCGCATGGGACTGGCACGGCCTCTTCCCGCCAAGATTCTGCTCGGACGATTGGGTGACGGAGCAGATGGGATTGTCGATCTTCCGGGATGTGTTCGATCTGGAGCGTTCGCGCCAGTTCACGGAACGCGCCATCGACATGAAGATCAAGGCACAAATGGACCCGGCCATGAAGTACGACAACACCGTAATCAATGCGGGGACGGCTGAAGAAATCGACCCCTGGCAGATGCGGAAACGGCTAGGCGTCGATGGCGATGTAGACAAGGCCATTTCAACCCTGTTGCCGCCTGAGATGATGAAGATTGGCTCTGAGCCATTCGAGTTCATCAAATACATCTGCGAGTCGCAGGATTACTATCTGGGAACGAATCAGGTTTCCGCCTTGGCAAAGGCGAAGATGAGTACAGGGCAGGAAGGCGCAGACGATCTATTGCGGATTGCAGGCCCGATAGTGAGAGACATCTCAGCCGGGATGGAATCCCCGATGGGCGACGTGCTGGAGATGGAGAAGTACCAGATTCTTCAGTTCTTCGATACGGCCAGGGTGATGAGCTATGTTGGCCCGGACGGGGTGACGCCCGAAACTTTCGACTTCGACCCGAACTCGGTTGTGCCCAGCCACATGCCCGGAGAAGACCCGCAAGGAACCTCGAAATTCAGCCGGATGGAGAGAGCCAAGAGCTTTGCTCGGGAACTGAGGCTAACTCCCACGCCTGGCTACCTGCACGGCATTCCCCAGACAGCGCAACAGCTTTTGTTGTTGCAGGGGACAAGAGCTGGCCTTCCAATTTCCCCGCGCCGCGTGCTGAAGAAAGTCTTTGGCATCGAGAACTTCGAGCAGGAAATTAAAGAGTGGCAGGACTTCAGGATGCTGGAGATTCAATTGGCGGCGGCTGTGAAGGAAGAAGGCGCATCTCTCCCCGGAGCGCAAGCGCAGACAGGTTCGACTCCGACTGGATCGCAAAAGGGTAAGGGCGGTCGCCCTCCGAGCGGCAACAAGCCTCCGGCGGCGAAGGTGAAGGGTTCGGCGGAAGGGCCGAGAGCGACGATCAGTGAATCAGGTTAGAGACAGGCTGTCTTTACTGAATCTGGTGTACATGGTGGTGGTGGAAAATGATTGACTTCAAGAAGAAGGGCTTTGCGCGAGCGGTGAACGAGTTTTCTCCCCGCTCTGACGTATCGGAAGTATTGGAGTTTGTTCGCAGTCAGCGCGTACCGGGCGAACTTGTCATTTCTCTGCCTGGTAACGGCGGGATCGCTGGAATCCTATTCCGCGAGAAAGAGCATCCAGTGGAAGCGATGGAATAATTATTGACACCGATTTAATTCGGTGGTTTGATTAAACCAATCGGAGAACACCTGCTGAGTCGCCTGTACGGGAATGTCGCGTGGGTCTTCAAACTTGGGCAACCCCCAAAGGAGAAGACACATGGCACGCAAAGGTCACAAGGTCGGCAAAAAGCGCGGTCACAAAAAGAGCCACGTCCGGCTCGAACCCACACTAAAGCACATGTCGCACAAGGGCGGACACAAAAAGTCTCGCCGGAAGCGTGCGTAAACCCTGATGGCCTCTCCCTCCATCACCCCCGTTTCTCCTGCTGCTGGTGGCGCTCTCCCTCCTGGGGGCGCTCCCGGCGCGGGCGGAGCACCGCCGCAAGCTGGTGGCGACAAGGGGCCGGTGGCGCAGAGGCTAGCTAGGTTATCGATGGACGCTCAAGGACTGGCAGCCGATGCCCCCGAGATGGCCCCGATGATGCGCGAAGTGCAGAACCAGGTACGCATGGCGACCATGAAGATGATTCAGCAAAAACAGGCGACTCAGCAGCAGACTCCGCAAATCTAGGACGAGGCGACACACATGACGCTCCAAGAATATCTAGTGGCGGAAGGTCTGAACGGAGAAGAAATCTCAGCCATCGTTGGCAATGAGAAACAAGCCAAGGCGATGACGAAAGCGCTTGGATTGGCGGAAGAAGGTCTCAGCGCATTGACAGCGGCACAGGCCGCGAAGAAGGAAACTGAAGATTATTGGGCGGAGAAGACACAGCAACTCGAAGGCTCTGTCACTCGCCTGACCGCCGCAGAACGCCGCGCCGCCGCCGCTGAAGCGGAAGCCGCTCGCGTGAAGGCGTACAACAAGTCCTTGGCAGAAGCGGGGTATGACGTGCCGAAAGAGATGTACGAAGGCGCTCCCTCGACTACCACCACAACCACATCGACTTCGAACTACTTGACACGCGAAGACTTCGACAAGGGCCGTCGCTCGACGGGAGCCGATCTGGTTTCTCTCACCAAACTTTCAAACGAATACGCCTACCTGTACGGCAAGCCCTACCTGAGTGTCGATGAAGACTTTGCCGAAGCGCAAAAGGCCGGAAAGCCATTGACTGAGTACGCGCGGACGAAGTACGGATTCGACGCCAAAAAGCGGGAACTGGATCAGGCTGCCGATCAGAAGCGCATTGACGAAATCGTAAACGAGAAGGTGAAGGCGAAAGAGGCGGAACTGGCCGCGAAGTACGGCTCGAATCCGGAGACGCGCAGCCCCATGCCTTCGAAGTTCGATAGCCTCAAAAAGCAGCCCGGTTTCAAAGACGATTCATGGAAAAGCCCTGAAGGACGAGACGCGAACCGTGCGGACCGCCTGAAGCGCTTTGAAAATCTGACGATCAATTAGTAACGAGGAGAACGGCTTTGAGCGACCCTACTTATGGCAATGATCTACAGGCAAGCACGCTGGACGACCTGATGCTGGGCGTCGCCTACGACAACTTCTTCGTGGACGATCCTAAGCTGGAGTGGATGCGAACCATTGGCGCGGTCAACCCGTTCGATGGCGGCGTGCTGCGTCGCTTCCCTACCGTGATTAACCGCCCCATGGGCGGCGCGGCTGCACCTGGCACGACACAGAACATCGTTCACCGCCAGCAGGTTGCGAACACTGCCTTTAACATTCGCAATTACTCGACCTGGGATCAACTTGAGACTTTCTCGCTGCTTGTCCAGAACCGAGGCGAAGCCAAGCGCATTGACATGATGGATTTGTATGCCCAGCTTCACATCAAGGCGATCAATACCGATGTGGGCGTTGACTCCTTCCACCACGGCCAATCCCCGGTGGCGGGATACATCACCGATGACGGCTCGGAGCGCGTGAACGGCGATGACGAAGCGATGAATAACGGCCTCGATCCGGGCTGGTATGGCAACGTCTATACCCAGTACGGTAATCAGGCTCGCAACGGCGCGGTAACGAACACGCTGAACTCGACGCCAATGTGGTATGGGAACCCGGATGGCACTTGCGCCTCGTTCTCGGTGGAGAAGTGGATTCTTCACATCCGCTCGGTACGGCGTTATGGCGCGGACAAGTTCATCGGCATCTCTTCGACGGAAGGCATTTCCTACATGGCTTCGGCTCTCCAGCGGCAACAGCGTTTGGTGGAGTGGAAGGTGGAGGACACCTGCCCTGACTTTACCGGCATCGGCTTCATGGGCTGCATGTTCTATGAGAGCGCTCTGGCTCCGGGCCGCGCATGGCAAGCAACTCTGCCTCCGGACATTTCAGCAACCTCGAATGCGACAGATACGGCCGGTACGAGCACCGCAGGGCAGCCGTACAGCTTCACTTCGCCTTCGACCTGCACGGCTTATTCCGGGATTCCGGCAAGCACTCAGATTTCGGTGGGTGAGCCGCTATTCATTTACGCGGGATCGAGCATTGAATACTGGCCGACGACCGAACCGGAGTTCTTCTTCGGAGTTCGCCGCAACCAGGTCTACAATTCGAACTCGCTCGACAGCTACATCGTGAACCTCGGACTGAATATGTCCTATACGATGCCTCGCAAAAATCGTTTGGGCTATGGATTCAGCAGCTAAGACTTAGCAGGTGCGTGACGCACCTGAAGGAGAATAGGCATGGCAGCAGGCATTCAATTTACGAGCTATGTTCCGACTTCACTTGTCGGCAACAATTCGCCCTCCCCCACGCTGGCGGCGGAAGTTGTTACCGGGCTGCCGATTCCTACTGGCGCTTTTCCCGGCAACTGCTTCTACCTGACAGAGCAGCAAGCCAATCAGCTTTCTCAAAGCCCTGTCAATGGAGCGACTGAACTCATCTGTCACGCCGGTTGGTACATGGTGGCGAAGATCGACGCCGGTGCGAATGCTGCGAACTTGCAGCAGGGCGCGGTGGTAGCGCAGAAGTCGATTCCAACCACGAATGCGGCTGCGAACGCCTCCATTCCTCCGACCGCCCTTTTGACGGATGCCAGCAATGTCCTGTCTCTGGGGCAGAATCCGGCAATCCTGTTGAATCCGGTCACTCCGGGAAATTTCACCATCGTCCAGTTGGCGGGTGATGCCTCGGTTCTTCTGGCCGCAAGCCAGACGGTTGCCGTGGGTAACATCATCGTCGGGACTGCGAGCGGATTGGCGAATCAGTCTGGCTCGTACACGAACGCGACTCTAGGCACGGCGGAAGCTGCGTTGACGACTCCTGCGGCTCTGACGCTTTCGGCGGCTGCGGCGGCAAGCGGCGGTTCGACGGTTTATACCGGAACGATCACTGGCGGCGGTTCCAATGCTTTCGCGGGACTGACGTTTGTGGTTGCCGGGTTCGATCTGGCAGCTAACAACGGAACCTTCGTCTGCACGGCATCGACTACCACGACTTTGACGCTGAGCAATGCCAACGGAGTGGCGGACACCCACGCGGGTACTGCAACTTCGCAGGCACTGCTTCGCGTAAACCTGGCTCCCGCGTTCGGGTCCATCTAAGGAGCAAGCATGAGTGCTTACGGAAAAAATACGACTGCGGTTCCGGTAGACCCGGTTAACGGTCGCAGCAAGCTAATTATGGTGGATCACGCTGGCCCGACATCCTACACGACCGGCGGCGAGATATTTCCCCAGCAAAATGCTTACGGCGGCCCCAACTCTCTTGGTCTCAGCGATATCAACTGGGTTCATGGGGGAATCACAGAAGATGGGCTTTATCTGGTAGTGCCATTGTTCGGCGGAACGGGAGCGACCAAGGGAACGATCAAGCTGATCTGGTACACGGTAGCTTCTATCTTTAGCGGTTCCGGCGTGCTTGCGCAGCCCGCAGCGACCACGAATCTCAGCGCTTCGCATCTTCGTCTCGCGGTTCTGGGCGGATAAAGACAGCCTGTCGATGTATTTCAGTGCGCCGCGTCGGCAAACAACCGGCGCGGCGTTTCTCTTAGGTGAACTGATATGGCTTTGGCAGACATGATCGCTGAGTTGGCCGGGAACGTCGCTGGCGTTGACTACGCTTACGCGAAAACGCTCATCAACGAGGCGTGGGGAGACGTTCGCCGCTTAGGAGGCTGGAGTTTTCAGTTGAAGCAGACTGGTTTTACTGTTCCGGGGGCTTTGGCTACCGGGACGGTGACGCTTCAATTCGGACTGGCAACAGTGATTGGCGACGCTAACGCTTCGGCGGCATGGGCCACTCCCGGCATCGGTTCGCAGTATGGAAGCCTTTTGACGCAAAGGCAGTTCCGTTCTGGAGGGGTTTCTGGCGCGGGAACGATGTATGACATCATCGGCGTGGACTTTACCAATCCGAGTGCGGCTGTACTGACGCTGGATCGACCGTTTTCCGACCCTCTCACTTCATTTACCGGACCGGTGACAGGGCAGGGATACAGCATCTACCAGCCATACATCGCGGCTCCATCGAAAGGCTTTCGCCGCTGGCTGAGCGTCTATGACATTGGAAATTCCGGATGGCTGAATGTGAAGGCGGATCGAAGAGCGATACCGGGTCCGGGCGGAGACCCGCAGCGTCAGATTTTCTCGAATCCAGATAGGCTTCTTTCTCTGGGAACGGATTCACGGACCAATTCTTCGACTGCAGGATGGCAGAGATATGAACTGTGGCCGGGACCGCAGAATCAGTTTCTCTATCAGGCATGGTATGTCGATCACGGCAATGATCTTTTGAGCCTGTCCGACACGCTTCCTATCGGCATTTCTGAGTCGATGGTGAAGGCTCAGGCTCGGTACAGATGCTATGAGCAGGCAGAGGCGAACAAAGACCCGCAGAATCCTCGCGGATCGGGCGCGGACTATCGATTTTTGATGGGAGCGGCATTGAAGCAGTACGAAGGACAACTGAAGCAGGCGAGATTGCAGGATCGGGATAAGTGCGACATTTTCTTTACGACCATGCACAGATTCAGAGGCGGCCCGGCTCCGACGACATTCGACCCGGCAACTGGTGGAGTTCTCTCGCAGGTGGGAGTGTAGCGATGAAGAGATTTATGCGATGGATGACTCTATTGCTCGCCGTTGGGGCCGCCTCGGCTGCTTGCGCACAGACAGCGGCCATTCAGGGGCATTCTTATCTAGGCGGAACGCAAGCATCCCTGAGCGGAATCCAATCGACCAATTACCTCAATGGCATCGTCCCTCATGCCACGATCACCGTATATCTTACGGGCACACAGAATAAAGCGGTAATCTATGCGAATGGGAGTGGAACTGCTCTCTCGAACCCCTTCACGTCCAACGATGCAGGCAGCACAAATGCTGGCGGATTCATATTCTGGGCGTCAACGAATCAGGGTTATGACATTGTGGCTAGCGGGGGTATCGCGCCCAACACATACAGTGTTCCTATCACGCTTTGCACCGGCTGTTATCCATCGCAGCAGTTTGTCAACATAGGTGGAGTCACCAGCGTCTTTGGCCGCACCGGAGCAGTTGTAGCTGCGACTGGAGACTATACCGCCGCGCAAGTGACCAATGCGGCGGATGTGACCGCTCAGAACACGTTTCAACAGCTTCAAACGTTCAATCTGGGGAGCAATTTTTTCGGCACAGGATCGACGGTAAACGAGAATTTCTTTACGTTTCAGGGAAACACGACAGAAAGCCACAATACCGGGACATTCGACATCTTCAATCCTCTTGGAACCGCGACCTCCGGACAAAACTATAGTTCCATGTTTGGCCCTAGAGAGCAGCCGAGCTATTGGCAGGGGACTGGTGCGGCTACGGGATCGGCTTCCCCCTTTGTATCTTGCGCGGCGGGGACAAATCCGCTATGCACATGGTCGCTTCACTGGATTCCAGATACCGCAATTACGCCGGTTGGAACAGCGACATTTGCAGAAAGCTTTCCCGGAACTTTGACTGTCCCCGATCTGTTCGACACAGCTCTTACTACGGTAAACGACTGCCTTCTCGTCGGCACTTCCGGACACGTAACGCAGGGAGCATGTTCTGGCGGCGGAACGAATGCGACACAGCTTCAGGGAGTCGGAATTTCTGCTACGGCTCCTACAAACGGACAATCACTGATTTATAACGGCTCGCAGTGGGCACCTGGAAGCGGTTCGGCGGGCGTGCAGCTTAGTTCTTCCAGTACGCAGACCGTCGATCAGGCGACGGGTACGACCCTGGCGATCAACAATCTGAACCATTTCTTCCTTGCCAGCCAATACGGAAATGGAACGACCAACAGCATCGCAACTGCGGTTGCGCTGAATCCTGGAACCGGACAGGATACGATTGTCGATCCCGGCTATGCTTCGACAGAGACGATCCCCGGATTGCAGACCGGGCCTTACGGCGGCGCTCTCTATAACCCGATTCCGAACTATCCGCAGTTCACCCATCTGGAGGATGATCGTGTCGGCAAGCAGTACGACATCTTCACCGAAACCGGATCGGCTGCTTATGTCACGCACGCCGCGAAGAGCAATTTCTATTTCAATACTTATGGCGTAGTCGGAGCGACCAATCTGTTCAACGGCTTCATGCGTCAGAACGTATTTGAAGGCCAGGGGCAACAGATCAATGGATTTGGCGGAGTGAATCTCAAGGGCTACTGGTTCGGCAACGCCTACAACACGCTTTCGAATGCAGCCGGACAAACTCTGGCAAACATCAACGAAGTTGGATGTTACGGGGTAGGCGATTGCATCGCGAACACCTTGTTTGCGGAAAGCTCTGGCGGTTCCAGCACCTACACCGATGAAGGACTGCATGGATACGACGGACTGGTGCAGGAAACCCAGTCTGTGCCGATTGGAACGATCGCTAGCCAGGGATCGGGATTTATCAAGGCCAACATGACTTCTGGTCAAGGCAAAGAAGGCCGGCTGCTCTATCTTGGCGACGACACTGAGATGATCGCGACCGGATTGACGACCACTGGAGATAATGCTTTTCCAGCGCCATTGACTATAACGACAGGGCAGAACTGGCAAGTCCCTCCCATGGCGAATGTTCCCGGAGCCTCTTTCACTCCTTCAACGATCATCATGGGATGCACAACGGCTTACGGCGGGACTTGTCCGCAAAGTGCGGGAGCCAACCCTACTGGACAGTTGCAATCGGTTGCTGGTGGTTATGCTCCGGGCACGGTGAATGTGCTGGTGGTGACGGCTGCTCCCGGACTTCCGACCGCATATTCGACGACTTCTTCCGGTTTCTCCACCGGAGATATTGTCTGCGTGGCGGATTCGCAGTACATGGAACAGGCGACGGTGACAGCAGTTCCCGATTCGGCGCACATCACCATCAATTTCAATAAGCCGCACTTCAACGGATTCACCATCGCCAAGGGCGGTTACTGCGGATACGGCATTGAGTCTACTGGATCGACAACTACAGTACCCTCCAGCGGAGCCACCGTAAAGCAGGTATTTCCTGTAGTGGCCACGCTCGATGCCACGGATTTATTGGTATGGGACCACGATTCGCAGCAAACCTGGTCGCGTGCGTTGATCGGAAACAACAGTCAGTCAGCCTGTCAGACCGACACAATCAACAACTTTTCCTTTTCCGGCGGCACGATTACGGTTTACGACACTGGCTTAAATGCACTGTTTCGCAATGCGTCTGGGGTGACGGTTTCTGTTCCCGGATTTGCAAGCTGGACGCCGAGCGGAACCGTGACTATGACGACCTCTACGGCAACTATCGGCGGTATTCCTAGTTCTCCGGTGCTGACCTACCCGATTAGCGGAACGCCAACGGGTAGTCCGACGACGGGAACAATCACGTTCTGCAACAGCTTCGTGAATCTGTATCCGATTGCCGAGACTACGGCGGTTCTGAATCCTTCCACCCATGCAGCGGACGGCTATTTCGGGGTTGCGCCGTATAGTGTTCCTTTTACGACAGGCGATACGGTTGAGCAGTTCCACTGGCTATGGCAGCAAGTCAGCTACTCCGGTTTGACGGCGCGGCAGGAACTTCCGTTGCCTCCCTATACGGCTTTCACGATGGGATATTCCGAGGAGGTTGGAGACAACTTCACAAGCTACGCTGCACACACCGAGAAGAACGATACGGCGCAGGCGAAGTATCAGGGGTATGGTTGAACCCTCCCTCTTGGGAACGGGACGATTGCCTATAACGTGCAGGGGCCGTTCGGCGTGCTGCTGAATAACTATGGTCCTGCGCCGGATTCTGCAATCATCAGCAATCCGAATTGCAAAGCGGCCCCCATCGGATGCAGCAATGCGGCCCTGAGTCC
>Ga0134126_10001621_pt1 | contig 28717 bp, 19 predicted proteins | sample KB31752_FD_96881 | JGI IMG/M metagenome (GOLD analysis project Ga0134126, IMG submission 96881) | Terrestrial soil microbial communities with excess Nitrogen fertilizer from Kellogg Biological Station, Michigan, USA - KB3-175-2 | ecosystem: Environmental > Terrestrial > Soil > Unclassified ... | reverse complement strand
TGATGGCTATGTATTTATTGGAAATCCAAACGAAATTTCGCAGAAAATAACAGCTGATAAGGTTGAGATTGAAATCACTGCTGGAAGCATTGGCTTTGTTAATAAGATCAATAAAGACGGTAGCTTAGAGATTGCTGATCTTGATAAACCATACACGAATGAAGCATGGGCTGATCTTGGGCTCGATGCAGTTAACGTTGATTTGATTACTGTTGTTGCTGAACAGGTTGAGAAAATAGACGCAGACGAGGTAAAGTAATCATGCCATTAAACATTCCTACAACCCCAAGCATTTCAGGTGTTACTGCTACTCAAGCTCTTATTACAAAGGGTGCTGATGGCAATGGCGCTTCGACATATTATGCTTTTCAGGTTACATACACCCAAAATTTTTCTACAGTAATTGCCTATCTTAACTCAGATGGTTCTTTTAACAATCTTCCTGTTTGGTTGAACGTTACGAGCCTTCTTGCCACGGCATTGGTGCCAAACGTTCTGTTTAGCGTGCGTCTTGCTGCTGCGTCTGATGCTATTGGCACCGGAAATACAGGATTTGGTGCACCTGGGACGTTTACTACACAAGCTGCTGTACCACTTTTTCAACCAGCTCGCAACATTTTCTCTACAACTTACACAGCTGTTTGGCTTCCCAATTTTAATAATGATACCACAGAGTATTCTGTTCAGTACTCCACAGATTTGTCATTCATTTTCAATGTAACAACTTCCCCATGGATCACTGACACATCTTACATGATCACGAACCTGTTACCTAATACAATTTATTACACAAGGGTACAAGCACGTAATTCAGCTTTAGCAGTAACACCTTATACAAGTCTTGGACCCACAACAACCCTAGTTGGTCCAGCAGTTGTTCAAGGACTTCGTGCAACGAACCTCTTGGCCAATCGCGGCTTCATAATTCAATGGTCTGCTAACGTTGAACCAGATATTGCTTACTATCGCGTGTATCGTTCCAGTTCACCAACAGATAACAGCAGCTTCTATCTTATTGGAACAACCCCTAATAACGTTCAGTCATTCGTTGACAATGTTCCATATACCTTTGGTGTCACTTGGTACTATAAGGTTACAGCGTTAGATACGTCAAACAATGAAAGCTCGCTCGATTTGACCAACCCAGTACAGGATATGTCATTCTCTCAATTCGTTGAACAGCCTTTCCCTACGACTGTCGAGGTTGGAGATTTGGTCAATGGAGAGATTCCTTCAGGTGTTATTGATGGAACAAATACGGTCTTTATTACAGCTAACCCATTTAAAACAAGCACGCTTGCGATTTTCTTAAACGGTGTAAAGCTTATGAACAATGTGGACTATACTTTAAATATCCCACAGCAATTTACTCTTAACTCTCCTCCAGTTGTTGGGGACAGTTTAAGAATTGATTACTTGAAGTACTAAGAGGAAACAATATGGCATTTAAACATATCAACGCCAATGAACAAATAGTTGATGGATCTATTGGTACATCGCTTCTAGCCGATGGATCAGTAACGTCTGCTAAATTAGCTTTTGACGCTATCACATCTTCTAATTTTCTTGTCAATTCGAATATTGACTTTAATAACTTTCAAGCACTTCAATTCCGCATTGAGAATTTGAATTTCTTCCCTGTTGCTGGAAACCCTGGCCGCTTAATTTGGCGCACAGATTTACAGGACATATTCGTTGACTCTGACTTTACCCTAAATATTGTATCTACAACCAATTTACCTCTTCAGATCGGTATTATTGCAGACAGCACACACATGAGTGTAAGCAGCACAACTGGAATGTCAGTTGGCGATGCCATCATTCAAGGTGGATTTCCATTTGCTCAGGTTGATATTCTTTCAACTATTGATACAACTCATCTCGTAGTTGCAAGCACAGCAGGCGTTGTTGTTAATAACGTGCTTGTTCAGGCTGGTGCAACATCTGTCGTTACAGGTATTATTGATGCAACACACATGACTGTTGCTAATACCAATGGATTTCAACCTGGTGTAGCTACTGTTTCAACACCATATGTCGTAGCTATTATTCAAGCAATCACTGATTCGACACATCTCGTTGTAGATAGCACAGCTGGCTTTGTTGGTCAAGCTATTGTTTCTGTTGACTTTGGTATCGTAACTATTACTGACGGTACACATTTGGTTGTTGATAATTCAACCGCTATGTCTGTTGGTGATACGATTACACAAGGATTAGCTTCTACAACAATCACATCTGTTACAGATTTGACTCATATCGTAGTTGGAAATACCTCTGGATTCTCAGTAGGTATCGCCACTGTTTTTGCCCCAGTTGATGTCTTGGCAATCCCAGATAGCACTCATTTGGTTGTTACAAGCACAGCAGGATTTGGACCTGGTGATCCAATCAATCAAGGATTAGCCTCAACAACAGTTACCTCTGTAATTGACGCGACTCATCTTGTGGTTGGAAATACAAATGGATTTGCTTTAAACGCTGCTAAAGATAGTACGATCATTGTTGATAGCACAGCTAATGTAATCATTGGTATGTACTTAAATCAAACTCCTAATAGCACAGTAATCGTTGAGATTCCTGATGCAACGCATTTGGCTGTTGCTGATCCTACAGGATTCATTGCCGGACCAGCATTTAGTGGAAACTGGATTTCAATCAATGAAGGTGCAAGTGTAACTGGCATTCGTGCTGATAATAATCCTCTTCTGCATGGTAACATTCAATTTCTATCTGGAACAAATACTCATCTTCCTCAGCTTGGTCAAACAATTACAGTTAATGTTCCAGCTGCAGGTGCAACTGGTCAACTTCAATTTAATCTTGATGCTCAGAATGATTTCGGAGCTGATGCAGCTCTTTTCTGGGATAACATCAATAAGCGCCTTGGTATTGGAAACAATGCTCCAGCACAAACACTCGATGTAACCGGTACAGCTAATGTATCTGGAGCTGTAACAGCTGGTTCTACATTAGACGTCACGGGACTTACAACACTTCATGATAATCTTCATGTTGTTGGAACATCTAATCAAGATGGAGCAGTTGTAGATGGTTCTACCTTAGATGTAACTGGTGCAACCACCTTACATAGCACATTAGATGTTACTGCTGCTACAACACTCCATAACACATTGGATGTGACAGCAGCTACGTCACTTCACAATACTTTAGCAGTTACAAATTTGGCTACATTTAGTGGTCAGGTTGGCATTGGTACATTAACACCAGATGCAAGTGCTTCTTTAGATGTTACTTCGATAACTCGCGGTGCATTAGTACCTCGAATGACTACGGTTCAGAGAGATGCAATCGTATCTCCTGCTGTTGGCTTATTGATATACAATCTTGATTCAAACTTGTTTAACTTTTGGACTGGTGCTTCATGGCTTCCAGTTGGTTCTCCAGTTGGTAACGTTGGAGATGTTCAATTTAATGCTGGTGGCGGATTGTTTGGCGCAAATCCTAATTTCTTTTGGGATATTGCAAATGCTCGTCTTGGTATTGGTAATGCAGCTCCTACAACCGCACTTGATGTAACTGGTACAGTTACTGTTCAAACTGGTGATATCTCATTAGATGATAGTCATAAGGTTATTTTTGGAAATAGCGGAAATGCATGGTTACGTTGGAGACCAGAATTTGGCGCAATTGATATTCATGGTAGCAATTCAGGTCAAGGATTACTTGCAGCTGAAGGTCAAATATATATTAATGCAAATGCTGGACCAACCGGTGCAGGTACATATCAACCATATATCATCCTTGGAAATCCAGGAGCTGGTGATGCAGAAATTGGTGTAGCAAATAATTTAACTGTTGATGATACTAATGGATCGTATGCAGCCCAAGCATCTGCTGTACTTCAAGTAGAATCTACTACTCGTGGATTACTACCTCCACGATTAACTACGGTTCAGAGAGATGCAATCGTATCTCCTGCTTCAGGATTGATAATTTATAATATCACTACCAATGATACAGAGAAGTACGACGGATCATCTTGGAAATCTATCGGTAGTGTAACTGCTGATCAAACCATTGTTTTCGGAAATACAAATGCTGATTACACTTTAAAATATAGCACACCTCATGGCGGGTTGCTGTTTACCTCTGAAGTAACAGGTAATTCGTCAATGAATTTGAATGCTCCAGGTAATTTCTTAATCTGGGCAAACACAAATGCTGACGGTAGCGGAACATACGAACCAAATATTCAGCTTGGAACTGATGGAAGAACAATCTTCTCAAATGAGACAACTGGAACTCGTCAAGTTATTTTTGATATGTTTGACGGTGTTTCTATCTGTGATTTTGGTATAAATGGCCCAGTTGCAAGTTCAATCCTTGATCTTCGTTCAACAACAAAGGGATTTCTTGCTCCACAAATGACAACCGTACAGAGAGATGCAATTGCTTCTCCAGCTATTGGTCTTCAGATTTATAATACAACTACAAATCAAGAAGAATATTACAATGGAACAATTTGGGCTCCTATTGGTAACACAGCTGTTGCTGGAACTAATGGGCAATTCCAATATAATAATAATGGTGTATTCGGAGCTACGTCTAATCTGGCTTATGATCCAGCTAAAACAACTGTTTTAATCGGATCACCATTAACTACTGCTTCTTTAAGCTCATCTGCAGAATTTGGAAGCTATTTTAGTTTCTTAGATGCTGCACAAACAGTTTCAGCATGGTCTGTTGGACCTGGACAGAATTATAATCCAGGCGGTGGACCAAATGATGATTCTACATTCCTTATCACAACAGCAAATAACGGAAGTCTTAACCATCCATTCGTAGTAAGCAATTCTGCTGATGGTACTACATTCCATGATTTTGTTTTTAGTCCTACTGGTCAAATTGGCGTTGGACCTTTCCAAGTTGCCATAGATCCATCAGCTGTTGTTGATGTTCAGTCAACAACTCGTGGATTGTTAACGCCTCGAATGACAACCGTACAGAGAGATGCAATTGCTTCTCCAGCTATTGGTCTTCAGATTTATAATACTGATACAAATGATTCTGAAAAGTATGATGGAACATCTTGGAAATCAATTGGTAGCGTTGCTATTGGTCAACGAATTTATTTTAGAAGTAATGTTCCTTCAGATCCTAATGACGTTTCATGGTTAGAGCATAGTCCATCTTCTAATCAATGGCTGGGACAAAGTGATTTTGATGGACTTGAATTTGGTTCAGCTGGAGAATTTGGACTCTTTGGTAACGTACAAGCTGACGGAAATGGTACGTATTTACCAGAAATTTGGATTGGTGCTTCTAATGGTAGCGGTTCTGCTGCTATCTCAGCTGCTGGAAGCGTAATTATTCAGACAGATGCTACCAAGAATGGTGCAGTTCATGTTTCTGATAATAGTAGCACCGGTGTAGCTGCAAATGCTATTCAGGCAAGCGCTATCTTACAAACTGATTCAACTACGAAGGGTTTCTTACCTCCACGAATGACTTCAGCTCAGAGAGATGCTATAGTTACACCAGCATTCCCTGCAATTGGATTCTTTCAGGCATCTAATTTTACTACTGCAGCCGGTGGAACAATTACAGTTAATGGTGTTACGTTAACTGAAGGTGTTGACTGGAATGCAGCTATTGATAACGCAAATACAGCATGTTCTATCGCAGCTGCTATTAAAAATAATGGTGGTACTGCTTGTACAGCATTTGCTGTAGGTAATGCTGTTTATGTTCTTTACGGAACACCAGGAACAGCTGGAAATGGCGTAACATATTCTTCAGCTGCACCAGGAATTATAGCAAGTGGTGGAGCTATGGGATTTGGAGTAGCTGCTACAGCTCCTGCTACTGGTCTTATCATCTACAATACAGATCTTAATAATTTACAAGAATATAATGGCACAGCATGGCGTAACGTTGCTCCATTATATCAACAAGATATCTTCCATCCATCTGGTCCTGGAAATGTCTTTACATTAACATTTACACCCATTGCAAATAGTCAGGCTGTTTTTTACAACGGTTTAGCATTAGCACCTGGAGCAACCGAAGATTATACCATTTCTGGCAACGTCGTAACCTTAAATGCAGGAATTGTACTAACGAACGGAGATAAGATCTTGGTAACGTACTCGTATTAATAAAACCCCAGATATTATTGGAGAATCAAAATGGCACTTACAGAAATTGATCTAAACGTACAAGCGAAAGACCATACACTTATACCCTCAAAGATTAGCAATAATCCTGCGGATAACTTTACATTTCCTAATAATGTAATTGTAAGTGGTCAATTGCAAACTCCAGCAATTACAGATTTGAGTGCTATTCTAGTTGTTGACGTTACAAACCGATATTTGAAAGATTCAAGCAATGTTATTTCGATGGATTGGTTGAATCGTTTATTGAAAGCATCAGATGGATCAACAAGCATTAATTTTAATACCCCAGGAACTGTTGATGTAAATACTATTCTTGATGTAACTGGCCATTCTATTATTCATGTAGCTGATCCAGTTAGCGCCAATGACGCTGCAAATAAAACATACGTTGATACCGTTGCTCAAGGACTTTCAACAAAAGCATCCTGTGCAGCAGCTACTACAACTGCACTTGTACCAGTAACGCCAGCTGGTTCAGGCGTTGGAAAGACCCTTACAGAAAACGCGAATGGTTTATTGAGTGTCGATGGTGTTAGCACATGGGTTGACGTTGTAAATGATGGTGGAAGCACAAATCCAGCTGCTACAAATCCTGCAAGTCGTGTACTTGTTAAGAATCAAGCTAATCCAATTGATAATGGTATTTATTGCGTAACTAATAAAGGAAGCGCAGGAGCACCTTTCGTACTTACGCGTGCAATCGATTTTGATGGTTCTCCAGCAAATGAAGTCGCACCAGGAGACTTTACATTCATTGGAGCAGGTACAGTTAATGCAAGTTCTGGTTGGACTGTTAGTGGAACAAACAACCCAGTTGTTGTTGACGTAAATCCAATTCCATTTATTCAATTCTCTGGAGCAGGACAAATCATCGCTGGTCAAGGTTTAACAAAAACCGGAAATGAATTAGATGTTCATCCTCTAGATGCTTCCCTATTAACACACATTGGAGATATCAGCGTCCAACGTGATCCAGCTGGTGCAATTGGTCTCTCAGGCTCTGGTATTGTAGCTAACGTAGATGGAACATATATTGGAATTTCAGCCAATGCTCTTACATTATTAAATCCAACCCAGCATACAGTTGCTGGTACTAACGGTCAGATTCAATATAATTCAAGTGGGTCATTTGCTGGAACTGCTAACATTACTACAGATGGTACAAATATAGCAATGGCAACTGGTGTATTGAGTGTTAGCGCTATCAATACAACCGGATCAGATTTGGCTTTAGATGTTAATAACAGAACGCTGCATCATTCTAGTTCTGGACAAGTTGGTAACGGTGTAACTGTAGACTATCAAAACATGGTTCTGCAGGATGCTTTTAACCAATCAGCCCATCCTTTTACCTTAAACTGGAGCTCGATGTTCTTAGCTGATCGAACTACAGGAAATACATCATTAAACTGGTTTACAAGGCTTCTTCTTGACTCTGCTGGTGCACAAAATTTAAGCTGGAATACACCTGGTGTTATTGCTGTAACAAATCAGTTAACTGCTGTTTCAGAAGTATTATCTGGAACTGATCCAAATCTTGCATTACAATTTTCAACTGGTGGTGGTATTACATTAACTACTCCTCCACTTACTGTTGGTCCAATAGGCGGTAGTATCACATTAACGACTGGATCTTCACACGCTGGCATATCTCAAGGCGGTAGTTTAACACTAACAACTGGAACGGATAGCAATGTCCCAACCGGTGGTAACATTACTTTAACAACTGGTAGTTCTAGTCATGGAAATGCAACAGGCGGAAGCATCATTCTAACAACAGCTTTAACCTCTGGCTATAATGCACAGGGTGGAAGCATCACCTTAACATCTGGTGACTTGGTTGGAGTTGGTGAAACAACAACTGGTGGTTCTATCACTTTAACCTCAGGAAATCCTGGTGGATCAAGTTCAACCGCTGGCGGTAACATTACTTTAACATCATTTGCCCCAAGCAATGGTGGTTCTTTAATTCTTACAGGTACTGGAGCAAATGGTACTTCTGGTTCTCCTGCTCATGGAAACATTTATGCAAACAATATTAACTCAGCAGTTGATATGGTTGCTGGTGGAACGGTTCATACTTCAAATATCACAGCTGATGGTACAAACACATTAACGATCACAACTCAGTTTAATACGAACACTGGTGATTCGCCAAATATGTTCATTAACCCAGGTGGAATTGGAACTGGGCTTTTCTCAGCTGGAACTTTAACCCTTGCTGGTGGTCCTGGAGTTGGTGGTGGACAAGCTGCATCCCTAATCCTTTCAGGATGGAATGGTAATGATCATAGTCTTTCACCTTCTAATGCAACCTTAAACTGCGGCGGTGGTGATGGTACGTCTCCTGGTAACTTCATAATTAAATCAGGTGGTTCAGAAACAGCACGATTTACAAATGGACACGCTTTAGGTATCGGTACAACAACGCCTCATTCTACTCTTGAAACAAGTGGATCGGTGGCTGAACTTGTAACCTCAGTTACAACAACTCATACAGCTGGAAGTGAAACTGTGATGTTATGTGATGCAACGAGTGGCGCATTTACCGTTACATTGCCTGCATCAGCTGGAGTAGCAAATAGACGATATTCGATTAAAAAAATAGATTCAAGTGCTAATGCTGTTACAATTCAAGGCAATGGTGCTGAAACAATTGACGGATCTAACACCATTTCACTCAATGTGCAAAATAAGTCTTACACGTTGGTTAATAATGGAACCAGTTGGTTCTTGATCTAAGAGGAAACTATGTCATATTCAATCCCAGACGCTGAACTTTCAGTTAACTCAAGTGGACAGGTTGTTATTGGAAAATCTGAACTGTCCCCACAGTCAACTTTTGGTATCAATAACGTATTTACAGCAGCATCTTCAGTAGCTACTGGTAGCTTACCAACAGCTACAGCAGCTGCTCTTGCATTGGTTACATTGCCAAACGGAAACGCATTGCTATGCGGTGGATCTCCTGCAGATGATGGAAGCACAGCTATCAATGTTTGCCAATTATATAACACTAGCTTAGGAACATGGACTAATACTGGAAGCATGGCTGCGACGCGTGGTTGGGATCTTAACAGTCTCGTCGGTGGTGCACAAGGACATAGATTAATAGTTTTAAATGCAGGAACTGATTCTGGTAACGTTTTAATAGCTGGTGGAGATGGTAGCACTTGCGAAATATACAATGTTGCTGGTGGAACATGGTCTACGACAGGTTCAACCACTTTGACTGGTGATATTCATCTAGTTGGTCCTTTAAGCAATAATAAGATTCTAGCATGGAATTATACCAGCACAACACCTCAAGTTTTTGATCCTGTTGCTCATACATGGTCTAACACTGGAAATAACCCACAAAGATTTAATGTAAATCAACATGGGCAAATGACTCTTCTTAATGATGGAACTGTATTACAAACTGGTGGTCAATCATTTCAAGATACTCGACCTGGAACTATTTATAACCCATCGTCAAATACTTGGGCTAATACAACAGGCAATCAGATTCATGGTGCAACGCAGTTTGCAGCCGCAGTATTACTTAATAATGGTAACGTTCTAATATTTGGAGGTAATAATTCTAACTCTGGAGTATTAGCTACTGTTGATATGTATAATCCAACTACGCAGACTTTTACAACTGTTGGATCAATGACACAGGCTCGACAATACCATATTGCAATGTTATTGCCAAATGGCAACGTTTGGATTTACGGTGGTATTAATAATAACTCATCTGAAATTTACAATGTAACTACAAATACTTCTACCGCAGATGTTACCACAACATTCAATGGATGGTGGAGACCAGGTACATTCTTACAGAATGGAAAGATTCTACTTGCTGGAGAAGCAGGCGGTGGTGGTTCAGCTCAAACGGGTGTAGAATTATATACACCAGCATCTTTAACACTTAATGGAATTACGCTTGATGATGCCAATGGTCATAGTGTAACCATTACAGCACCACAAACTGTATCAGCTAATTATACGTTACTGTTACCATCAGCTCAAAGCGTAGCAAATGCTCTTCTTCAGAATGATGGAAGCGGAAATTTAAGTTTTACAACAAGCCCAACGTTATCTAGTTTGTCCTTATCTACTCCATTGCCTGTACTTAGCGGTGGAACAGGAACAGCAACCCCAGGTCTTATCGCTGGTACAAATATTACTAGCATCACTGGAACATGGCCAAATCAAACAATCAATACTTGGAATTATGCCGATAATGAAGCAGTTAGCGGAACTATAGACGGTGTGAATAAAACATTTACATTAGTTCGATTTCCAAACGGCGGAGTTGTTCATTTATATAGAAATGGTACACGACAAAATCCTGCATCAGATTATCAACTTATCGGACAGAACGTTGTCTTTACTACAGCTCCAACAGTTGGAGACAGTCTCCTTGTAGATTATAGATACTAAGAGGAATACCCATGGCAATTACATTCGTTCAAAACGCATCTAACGCACAGTTCAACGTTCCGCAATTGTCGATGACGGTTAACCCAACCGAAATCGGACACCTTGTATTTGTTGCTGTAGCTGGAAATAATGGACACCCACCAACCAACGTTACTGATAACGCTGGAAACGTATACACATTGATGTCTCCAGTAGTTACCGAAACTAGTAGCGGTACTGGATTATCTATTGGTGTTTGGTATACCATTGTTACAAAACCAGCCACTGTAATTACAGGATTTGCTGGATTCTTATTTGAAATTGCTATGTGGGAATATGCCGGTGTTTCTACAACAAGTCCAATTGATGTTGTCGCAACTAACATCAATTCTAATACAGGACCTGTTATCACAACTACAAATGCGGGAGATTTAGTATTTGCTGCATCAGTTGTAGAAGTTTCTTTTGGTGGCGGTTCAAGCATGAACGCGCCATATACACTCAATGCTCAAAGTCCTACCATTCCAGGTAATGATCAACTTCTTGGTGGTGGTAATTTTCCAGGCGTCGCAGGAGCACAACCAGGACAAACATTTACAGCATGGAATTGGGGCGCAAACGTTTTATTTGCAATTAAACCTGCTGTTATTGGCGCACCTACTAAAATTGCTGCATCGAATCAGGTTCAAGATGTTCTTCCAGTAGCAGAAGGTGGTACAAATAGTGGAACTACATTAAATAACAGCGCCTTGATGTATTCTGCAGCTGGCGCAATTATAGAAACTCCGCTGATTAGCACTGATGGTTCAAATATCACACAGACAAACGGTGGTGGATTAACTCTCACAACCCCAAACACTAATCCTGGCACTGTTACAGCTTCAAGTGGAAGCATTACTATCTCAACAGGAACACATACTGGTGGAGGTTCTGATCAGGTACAGCTTACTGGTGGAAGTCTTACTCTTACAACCGGAAGTGCACCTGGAGCATCTGGCGCGGGTGGTTTCCTTCATGGCGGTGGTATCACTCTATCTACAGGTAGTTATTTTAACGGTTCTCCAGTAGTTGGTGGAAGCATCCTATTAACAAGTGGTCAAAGCAATGCTTTTGGTGGATCGTCTACTGGTGGAAGCATCACTTTATCATGTGGACAAGGCGGAAGCGGTGGAGATACTGGTGGAAGTATCACTCTTACTTCTTTTACACCAGCACAAGGCGGAAACCTATTCTTATCAGGAAGTGGTACTGGGCGTGGTCAAATTGGTCTTGGTACGTTAACTCCTGACGCAAGCGCTTCTTTAGATATTACGTCAACAACTCGAGGATTCTTACTTCCTCGAATGACTACAACACAAAGAAATGCTATAACATCACCTGCAACAGGGTTGTCTATTTATAATACCACTACAAGTGATATTGAATTTTATAACGGAACTGTTTGGTCTGGATCAGCTACAACATCCTTAACTTCTTCCCATATCTTGGTAGGTAACGCATCAAACTTAGCTACTGACACAGCAATGACAGGCGATGTCTCAATTACAAATACTGGCGTTACATCAATCTTAGCCGGTTTGGCTGCTCATATTGTAATTCGTGAGGTTCCTACTGGTGCAACAGATGGTGTAAATACAGTGTTTACATTGGCTAATACTCCAGTGGCAACAACAGAATGCGTGTTTGCAAACGGGTTATTACAGAATGTCGGTGGCGGTAACGACTATACAATCTCAGGCGCAACGATTACATTTAACACAGCTCCTGATGCTGGAAGCGTTATTTTGGTTAATTATAGAAAATAAATTTAGTAGTTGTACAGAAACACAATATGCTGTATATTTAGAATAAGCGCGAGACACATATTAAGTTAACTAATAGGAGAGATACGATGAGCGATGAACAGACAGTAGTAGACACAACGGTTGTACCAGCGGAAACAAATCCAGCAATCGATGCCGCAAATGCCCAGAAAGCAAACTTTACTGCACAGCTTGAACAAGTGAAGAAAGCAATGCTTCAGCATCAGCAGGAATTTGAAGCATTGAAGATCCGCGGAACAAAGCTTGAAGGTGCATTGGAAAGCCTCGATATTTTGCTGAAAAGCCTATCTAAGTAATTTCACAAAATCTCAGTCAAATACGAAGTAGAACCTCCTGAAGAGTGGGAGGTTCTGCTTCTGTATTTCAAATCGGAGTAACCTATGTCAGGAAAAACACAAATATTCGGTGATCAGATAGTATCTGGCACCATCACAAATACACAGATATCGTCCACTGCGACTATATCTGCGTCGAAAATTACACCTCCTGGTTCTACTCTTCAGCTTATTTACAATAATGCTGGTGCGTTTGCTGGCACACCCAATATTACTACAAACGGAACAACGTTATCGCTTATTGCGCCAAACGGATCAAGTTCTGTATTCACTGTCGCTGGTGGCGGAATCAGCGGTGGACAACCTCAAATTATTCTTAAGGGTGCTCAGAATGGAAGTTCTGGAGCATTGACATTAACAAGCGATGATGGTGGTACAACACAAGGTGCTCAATTAATTTTAACAAGCGTACCTCAAAGCGGTACGTCACTTGCTGGTGGCGGCATTACTTTAACATCTGGTGGTTATTTCTTTGCTGGTGGATTTAATGGACAAGGTGGATCAATCAATTTAACATCTGCTTCATGGACTGATGGCGGAACACATGTTGGAGGAGCAGGCGGTAGCATAACTTTATCGTCAGGAAATATTGGTACAAACGTAAGTGGTAACACTGGTGGACGAACAGGTAACGGTGGAAGTCTTACCTTAACATCTGGTAGCGTTCAAACCTCAACTTCAAATTCTGGTGCAGGTGGTAATCTTCTCTTATCTTCTGGTGATCTTGACGTCAACAGCAATGGAAATTCAGGAGCAGGCGGATCAATTACCTTAACATCTGGTCAATCACGATTTACGGGTGGCGGACCTTTCCAATCTGGTAATGGTGGAAGCATCACCTTAACATCTGGTACAACAAATACAAATCAATCTGGTGCAACTGCTGGTTCAGGCGGAAGTCTTACCTTAACATCTGGTAGTTCTAACGGCCCAAATGGAAACGGTGGACCTGGTGGAAGTATTCTTCTTTCTAGCGGTGGAGCTTCTGGCGGTGGAACACCTGGAGCAGGTGGATCGATCACCTTAACAACCGGTACTGGTGGAAACAACGGTGCACAGGGTGGAAGCATCACTCTTACAGCTGGTAATGCTAATAACGGTGGACACCTTATCCTTACAGGTACTGGAGCAAATGGAACTATTGCATCTCCAGGAAATGGAAATATTTACGCAAATTATATTAATCTTGGACTTGAATCTCAATCTGGTGGTGGTGTTGTTATCTCTACCATGGATACGAGTTCTTCAGGTTCACCTAACGTTGGTGGAAATTTAGTACTAACAACAGGTATCTCAGCAAATGGTGGAACACAAAATACTGGTGGATCAATTACCTTAACAACCGGTGCTTCAGTTAACGGAAACGTTCCTGTTGTCGGCGGTGGTATTACTCTTACGAGTGGTTCAACAGGTGGCGGAGATAGTGGTGGAAGCATTACTCTTACTTCTTTTACAGCATCCAAGGGTGGTAACTTATCCTTAACTGGTACAGGTGCAAGCCACGGAACAATCACAGCCGGTGGTAACATGGCTATTGACGGAACAACATTTAACGTTGATGCCGTTAATCATCGCGTTGGTGTTGGAACAAGTTCACCTAGTGTTGCTTTCCATGAAGTTGGAAATGCTCAATTTACAAATTCCGGTTCTGGTGGTGCAGTTACAGTAACAAGCACTGGATCAAATGCTGGTGGAAACTTAACTTTAACAAGCGGAACTGCAGGACAATCCGGTGGAAGCATCATAATGAATTCCAACGGTGGTGGCGGTGGAAGTGGTGGAGCAGGCGGAATTTCCATTACAGCCAATGGCGTAGGTGGTACCGGTGATATTACATTATCAGCATTTCAAGGAACAACAGGTAATCTCGTATTAAAATCTGGTGGTGCTGCAACTGCTGGTCAATTCGGTGGAAACATCGTCTTAACATCTTCAATTACTGGTCCTGGAAATGCAGCCAACCAAACAGGAAGTATTACTTTAACAACCAATGATTCATTAGGATCATCTGGTAATATTAGTATCACAGCTACAACACCTGCAAACGGTGGTAACATCTATTTAACTGGTTCTGGTACAAGCCACGGTCAAATTGGCGTTGGTACTAGCTCTCCAGATGCTTCAGCTTCTGTTGATATTACATCTACTACTCGTGGATTACTACCTCCACGAATGACCTCAACCCAGAGAAATGCTGTTGCTTCTCCTGCTGAAGGTCTTATCGTTTATGATACAACCTTGCATCAACTTTGGGAATACCAAAATGGTACTTGGACTGCTGTAGGTAGCGGTAGCGGTGTTGCTACTCAAAATACTTATACTGTTGGTACAGCCTCTGGTACTTATACTGGTTCTACAACAGTGTTTAATCTTCCATTCACATATGCACAGGATGGAAAGAGCCTTCAAGTATTCTATAATGGTCAAGCTTTGGTCTCAGGTGTTGATTATAATGAAACCTCAAATACGAGTGTAACCTTCGTAAACGCTCTAACAACTGGGTACACTGCGGTATTTAGAACTTACCTATCTGCAACTCAAGCCACAAATAGCACAGCTCAATATGCCAACTTTGTGGTTGGTACCTCTTCTGGTACTTACACCGGGTCAACAACTGTCTACAATCTCCCATTTGCTTATACTCAGGATGGGAAGAGCTTACAGGTCTTCTATGATGGCGTCCAGCTTGTTCCAGGCGATGATTATACTGAAACAACGAGTACAAGCATCACTACGACCCAAGCGCTCACCTCAGGTCAAAAGATTGCATTTAGGACCATCTCTACGATTGGTACAGCACAAGCTGTTACTGCTCTTCGTGAAAATTACGTGGTTGGAACAGCCAGCGGAAACTACACTGGTTCAACAACAGTATTCAATCTTGTTAACTCATACACACCAGGCGGAATTAACCTTGAGGTATTCTTAGATGGTGATCTTCAAACTGTAGGAGCTACGGTTGACTATGTTGAAACAAACGGAACAACTGTTACATTTAATAACGCTCTAATTGTTGGTCAGAAGGTAACATTCAGATTCAGTCAGGTTGTTGCAGCAACTGGAACAGTTACAACAGGTACTGCTAATTCGTTAGCAGCATATAACTCTGCTGGAAGTACTATTGCATCTATAAATGCTAATACTTCTGTTGGTGGTTTCAAGCTTACAAATCTCGGAACGCCATCTGCTACAGGTGATGCTCTTAAATGGGGTGACCAAGCAAGTGTTACGAATTTAACCATTACTGGTTTAGTTAGTAGTAACATCCAGTTTAACAATACTTCTACTCAAGGAATAGTTGGTGCTACAAACGGTGGTGATGCCGCTACTGGAAATGTTGGAGAATTTATTCAAAGTGCAAATCCAAATACAACTAATGCTTCAACTCCAAATGGTATATTTACTAATCAAACTTCAATTAATGTAACAGCTGGAGATTGGGATGTAACTGGAATTATGTATCTCCCACAAAATGGTACTGCGTTCTTAAGTTCTCCAATTACGTATGCCATTTCTACTTTCTCAGGAAATACTACAACTGATCATAAGTTTGGTGATAACGTGGTTGCTATAACAAATCCGGGTAACTCGTCTATTGTGACTATTGTGATTCCATCATATAGAATCTCTGTATCAGGACCAACAACTATATATTGGAAAACAAGCACGGGTGGAACGAATACGATTTCTGGATGTGGTTATAGACTTTCAGCAAGACGAGTTAGATAAGGAATAATCATGTCTACAGTATTTGATCCAATTCAATCAACAGGATTAACTCCAGGGCTATTGAAATACCGCAGACCCGTACTTCAATGGCAAAGTTCTACACAAGTTAACGTGCAAGATCAAATTGTTACTGGAATAGCTGGTGATTGTACCATTCTTTTTACCGACGGTAAACTTCTCACTGTAAATAGTTCTCTTCAAACTCAGTTTATTATAACTCGTAATGCCTCATTATCTGGAACAAAACAATCAGGTCTTCGTACTGGTTCAGCGGCTAACAATACTTGGTATGCTCTTTATGCAGTACGTGCTACAGATAATGATAATACGTGGGTTACTGTTGGGGATACAGTTTATCCTGTTAATTCTTCAATTAGTACTCTTAACACAAATTTTGGATCAAATAAATGGGTTTACATTGGTTTAATTCGCTACGGTGATCAATCAGGGTCCCCAAATAGCATTGTTAAATTTTGGCAATCTGGAAATATGACAATATTTCAAAATGTTGGATTAGTCAATGTGAGTGGCGGTGCTACTGGCGGTATTTTATTAGCTGGAAATAATACTGCAACTGTTACTTGGGCGTATGCTTCTGGATCAACAGGGGCTGTTCTACCAAGTAATGTTACTTTGGCTAATTTTTTAGCCGGTACGTCATCAAGCGCAAATACAGAATGGTCAGTTCGTGATTCCATTCCATCTTCGCATTATGCTAGACAAAGTATTTTATCTGGCAATAGGGCATATGTATCATTTTGGGTAGCTGCTGCGGGTGGTGTAAGTTCAACAAATTCAAATTTTGGTAGCGGACAAGATGTAATTCTTTATGGATGGATTGACGATGCACTTGGCGTTGGTTCTAATCCATTGGTATAAGGAATAATTATGACATTTACTTCAATCGATCAATCAATCTTAGGACCTTATCAAAGTTCTGCTTCTACATATCTTGGTGTTGGTAGAAATAGATTTAATAATGGTGAAATGATTATTGATCAACAAAATGGCGGTAATCTTGTTACTGTAAATAACTCTGGTGTACGCTTTTGGAGCGTTGATGGAAATTGGTTTGGGAGTGGTCAACCATCGAATGGAGTTTTTACTCTTCAACGTCAAAGTGCAACACCTGCGCCAGGATTTACAAATTATTTAAGAATTCAAACCACTACAGCAGATGCATCAATTTCTGGTCAATTTTATATCCTACGAACATTATGGGAAGGACTTGCTACGAGAGATTTTCTTTGGGGGTCAGCAAGTGCGAAGACTGTTACATTAAGTTTTTGGGTTAGAGGAAGTATTACTGGAACATATTCTATGGCGCTTACAAACGGTACAGCTTCGCGTTTTTATGTAGCTACATATACGATTAATAGTGCAAATACATGGGAAAAGAAAATTATTACAATTCCAGGTGATACAACTGGAACATGGGTAAGCGACAATACACAAAATTTGCTTTTAACAATTCCAATTGGTGTAGCAGCTTTTAGACAAACTGGAACAACTAATCAATGGGTAACGAGCGGTACAGAATTAGATCAGGCTACTGGTGCAGTTAATATTATACAGACTCTTAATGCAACGCTTGATTTTACAGGTATGCAACTTGAAATTGGCGCTACAGCAACTCCATATGAATATAAACCGTACGCAATTGAGCTTCTTAATTGCCAACGATTGTTTGAAAAAACCTATGATGTAGACCAACCAATCGGTACAGTGACTGATTCAGGTTCTGTTTATATTCCTATGTCTGCTGCTACTACAACTGGCTGTCAGTACGGATCATTTCAGTATAAAGTTCAAAAACGCGCTACCCCCGTTGTTACAGGATATTCAGTTGGTGGTACATCTGGTATTTGGACAGTTAGGGATAATGGTACTATCATAGGAACAGGCACAGCAAACATTGATCAAATGTCTCCAACTAATGCTCGTATAAGGGTTATTAGCATTTCTGGTGGTACATTGACTGTATCTTCATCAAGCAACTGGTATATTGCGTATGGTCATTGGATTGCTGATGCGAGGTTATAATGTCTCGAACACTGATTGATTCATCGTTAGTTCCTTCAGCATCTACATCATTTCAGAATATTAACAATATTATTGACAATGGTGGATTTGAAATTTGGCAAAGAGGTACATCTTTTAATAATCCAACAGCTGGAACATATACAGCTGATCGTTGGCAACAACAAGGTAATACATCTGGTGCTTCATGGACTGTTTCGCAATCTAGTTCAACTGTAGATACGGGAAATTTTTCAATAACTATGAATGTGACAGCAACTGGTACGTCAACGTCCAATTATCTATCACAACCACTTGAAATGGTTAAAAATTATACAGGAAAAACACTTACATTTTCTATTAGGATTAATACTTCTCTCGTTAATAAAATTGGGATTGAACTGAATGATGGATTTACAAATGTTCAATCAACAACTCATCCTGGTGGCGGAGTTTGGCAAACATTATCATGCACAATAAATGTAAATTCAGCAGTTACTCAGATTCTTTGTCATGTTGGTTGGGTTAACGGTACAAATATTTCAACAGGATCATTTTTTGCCGATTCAGCTATGCTTGTTATTGGTCCTAATGCAGCGTCATTTGTTCCATTAAATCCACAACAAGATTTAGCTAGATGTCAACGATTTTATCTCCAGATTAATGCTACCAATGATAGTTTAATTGCAATGATGCAATGTACATCAACTACAGCCGCTGTTGGAAGATCATACTTTCCAACGCAGATGAGAACCACTCCTACAGCAACTGTAACTAACGGAACACAAGCAGAATTGTTAACAGCAACTGGTGGTGGTGTAGGTCTTTCTACTATTACTCCTAGTCCTAGTACACGTGGTTGTCAGTGGAATGTAACAGTAGCGAGTAGTATAGTAGCTGGAAATGCTTCAGCTTTAATTATAACTGGCGTAGGTTTTGTCGTAGAATTTTCAGCTGATCTATAAGGAATAATTATGACATTTACTTCAATTGATCAATCATTATTAGGACCCTTTACTAGTGCTGGTGCTACATTTCTCGGCGTAGGTCGAAATCGCATTCTTAATGGTGCAATGGATATCGATCAAGTGAATGGTGGTAGTTCAGTGCTTATTAGTACGGGTGGAACGCAATACACACTTGACATGTGGGCGTCATTGGGTGGTGGCGGTCAGTTTACTGCACAGCGTGTTTCAGCTAGTCCTCCTATTGGATTTCAAAATTATATGCGTCATACGGTGACAACAGCCGATGCTTCACCTTCTGCTACAGCGTATTACTTTACTCAGCAGCTTATTGAAGGATATAATACACGAGATTTTGGTTTTGGCGCAGCTGGGGCAAAGACTATAACTGTTTCATTTTGGGCACGATGTTCATTAACTGGAACATTTGGTGGTGCAGTGTTGAATGGTAATGATGGAAGAGCTAATACATTTAGTTATCCAATTAATAATGCCAATACATGGGAATACAAAACTATTACAATTGCTGGTGATACAACCGGAACGTGGAATTCACTTACCACCTCAGCAAATATGAAACTTGTTTTTGATCTAGGTACTGGATCGAATCGCCAGACTGCTGCTGGTGTATGGACAAGTGGTCAATTTTTTACTCCTCCAGGGATGACCAAGATCATATCAACATTATCTGCTACGTTAGACATTACAGGTGTTCAGTTGGAACTTGGTGCTACGGCGACACCATTTGAATTTAAACCTTTTGCTTTAGAACTATGGCTCGTTCAACGATATTATGAAAAGAGTTATGGTCGTGATACAAATCCTGGCGCTGTAACCAGTGCGGGGATTGAGCATGTTATGAATCCTGCAGTAGGTGCATCTGAAACTTGGGGAGTCTCAATTCATTTTCAAGCAGCAAAGCGTATAGCACCAAATATGACTTATTATAATGGTACTACAGGTGCGAATGGGACATGGAATACAACAAGTTCAACTGGTGTAACTACTACAACACCTGTTACCACACAATACTCTGATTTTAGATACTTTGGTGTTCATAATTCTACAAACAACAATCAATACGCAGAAGGTCATTGGACCGCTGACGCGAGGTTATAATGGTAACAACATTCGATACAGTTCAATTGCCACTAACTTCTTATCAGAATATTAATAACATTCTTGATAACGGAGGATTTGAAGTCTGGCAGCGCGGAACATCATTTGTAAATCCTACTGCTACAGCGTATACAACTGATCGATGGCAATATACATATGCTGGAACTGCACCTGTTACTACAATTTCACAAGAGTCTTCGATTGTTGATAGCGGTAATTTTTCTTGTAAAATTAATGTAACAAGTGTATCTGGTACATCATTTCATCAATTTGGACAACCAGTTGAGAATTATAAAGCTTATGCAGGGAAAACAATTACACTTTCTATGAGAGTTTGGTCAAACGTAGCTGGTAGCGGTCTTGAAATAGCTTCAGCTGCTGGAAATTTTGCGGCTTCATCTGCGCATCCCGGTGATAGTCAATGGCATACTTTGACAGTAACTTATACTGTAGCAGCAAATCCTTCATTCTTGTTGGTTTATTTTAATCCTGTTCTTGCCGCCGGTACTCACTATATTGATGGAGCTATGATGGTTGTTGGTTCTAATCCAGTTACTTTTGTTCCTACTGCTCCTCAACAAGATCTTGCTAGATGTCAGAGATATTTTTATGCTACACCTGCTTTGACTAACTCATATATTTGCGCCGGTCAATGCGCTAATACTACAGGAGCTACATTTCTTTTGAGATTTCCAGTTCCAATGCGATCAGGTCCAACCTTAACAGTAAATAATGTAACCAATTTTAAACTGTGGGCAGCCAATGGTACACAAATTAGCTTAACTTCCCTCTCAAATTCTGGAGCTAGTGCCAATACAGATACATATCTTATGGATGGACTTGTCGCTTCCGGATTAGTGGCTGGAAATGCTACTTATTTGTTGACTAATAATGCTAACGCGCAGTTATTTTTCTCAGCTGACTTATAAGGATAAATTATGTCACGAACACAAATTAATGCTTCATTAATTAATCCAATCAATAATACATATATAGGTTTAGGACGCAATCGTCTTATTAATGGCGATATGCTTTTTGACCAACGAAATGAAGGAAATATCGTTACTCCTCCGTCTGGTACTCCTAAATATGTTGCAGATCGTTGGGGTTGTTTTAATAATAACACAGGTGTATTTACTGTTCAAACTATTGGAACTACACCTCCTACAGGATTTACAAAGTACATGCATTTTGCTTGCACAACTGCTGATGCAACCGGTGGTGAATATCGATTTGAACAAGATATTGAGGGGTATAATATTCGTGATTTTAATTTTGGTACAGCTAGTGCTGTCACATTTACATTATCGTTTTGGGTGCGCAGCAATCAACCAGGACTTTGGGGCGGTAGTTTCTACAATAATGCTTCTTCCCGTATGATTACATGGTCATATACTATTAACAATGCTAATACTTGGGAATACAAAACAGTAACAGTGGCTGGTGACACAACTGGTTCATGGGTTACAGATACAAATATTGGTATCGGTGTACGTTTTGCATTAGCTTTAGGTGCTTCTTTACAGGCTTCAACAGGTATTTGGCGAACAACTCCAGCTTATACTCTTGGTCCTACTGGTCAAACAAACTTTATGTCTTCTACATCTAATACATTTGATATCACTGGTTTACAATTTGAAATTGGATCAACTGCTACAGCGTTTGAATATTTGCCTATTGATATTCAATTAGCTCGTTGTCAGAGATATTATGAGAAAACTATGGCTTCTGGTGTTGCACCAGGTAGCAATTCGCAGGCTGTATTATTGACTGCTACACAAATTAATACAACGACTACTCAAGGATATATGACATTTAAGGTAACAAAACGAGTAGCACCAAATATAGGTATTTACACACAAGGTGGAACATTAGGGCAATTAATTTGGGTTAATACATCTGGTGTAACTACACAACGCGCGGCAAATGTGTTAAATACGGTTCAGTACGGATTTTATTTACGTAACACAGCCGCGCTGGAATATAGTGCAGAATTAAATTTTACAGCAGACGCAGACTTCTAAAGAGGAATAAAATATGGGATCATTATACTCAGTTGATGCAGCAACAGGCAATCTAACAACAGCAGGATCGATTACTTCTACAAGTACGACCTCTGGTTTCTTATTGCCTAGAATGACAACAACCCAGAGAAATGCCATCTCTTCTCCTACAACTGGTCTTGAGATTTTTAATCTAACAACAAATCAAGTTGAATTCTATAATGGAACAGTTTGGGGTGCGGTTGGTGGCGGAAGTGGTACTGTTAATCCAGGAACATTAAATCAGTTGGCTTATTACTCTGTATCTGGTGCTACACTTAGCGGAAGTTCATCACTTTCTCAAACTAGTTCAGGTTTAGTACTTGGTGGGACAAATATTGGTATTAGTAACACTGGCGCTTACAGTATTAGTTCAAATTCATTGCTAAGTCTTTCTGGTAGTCCATTCGTACAGGTTAACTCCGATCTTGCATTGGTTTCAACACACAATATCATTTTTCATGATGATTCTAACTCTATCAATTCAATCAATCTTAAAGGTCCTACTTCAAACGTTACAGCAACCTATACTCTTAGGATGCCAACTTCTCAAGGTGGTGCAAATACCTTCTTGCAAAATGATGGTTCTGGTAACTTAAGTTGGGGTACTGGAGCGGGAATTACAGGAAGTGGAACAACAAGCTATATTCCTAAATTTTCAAGCAGTTCAGTTATTACAAGTAGTGGTCTTTTTGATAACGGTCCAGGTAATACGTCATCTGCAGGATTAGGTTATGTCAATCCTACGAGTGGACAATTGTCACCTTACTTCACATATACTGATTCCACTACTTTAGAGACAGCTCAAGAAAGTTTTACAGGACATCAAGGTACGTTTGCATCAGCTACAAATATGCTTACTATGCCTTCATTTAATGGTGGTTTAGTTGTTGTGCATGGATGGGAACTTAGTGCTTTTGCTCGCACATTTACTGATTTAATTCTCATGACAGCGCATACCAGTTCAGTTTCAGCTGTATTTACTGTAGTCAGTAGCGTTACAACTGGTAGTCCAGCCCCTGTTGCTCGATCATATTCTATAAGTCAACGTACTTTATTTATGCAAATGTCAGGTAACAGTATTTCGTATAATGTAGGTTGTAAAGTAACGAACATCGAATAAAAGAGGATAATCATGGGTGATTCATTTCAAATACTTCCAGATCAAAGCCAATTCGGTCCCAATTCGCTAGAGTGGTACTTCCTTTCTATTCGTGAGAAGAATAAATGGATATTAAATCAGTCTGGGGAACGCGTTCTTTTGTACAAACGACGTTATGAGGGTCAACGTTGCCCGTTGTTTGATACAGATCGTCATACTAGCGCACAACATGGTGATGAGATTTGCTACGGAACGGGTTGGATTGCAACTGATGCCAAGATTGATGGAGTAAATCCAGGTGGTCCTTATTATGGATATTTTCAACCCATTGAGATCGTTGTAAGTCTTCTTTCTAGTGGTCCTGAGGATTTAGCCTTGACTGATTATGGTCAACAGAGAATCTATAAGCCTCATTCTTGGACTGCATTTGAACCTTTGCTTACACCAGGTGATATGATTGTCCGTCGAAACAATGAAAGATTTAGCATCACTGAGGTATTTCCTCGCCGATGGAAGCACTATGTATTGCATCAAGATTTTGAAATGACAGAGATTGAACGTGGTTCAATAGTCTACAAACTTCCTTCGGGGTTATAAAATGGCGAATGCAAATCCGTACCTTATCCTAACAAGAGCACGTACAGCCGTTATTCGTGAGCTGAAAGAACTTTTCTCTCCAGCTAATAACGCTGCTGTGGTTCCTCCATTTGAATACAACTATGTTGAGAGCACTGCTTCCTCAATCCTAGGATTTTATGGAAATCCTCTCAATAATGATACTGTTACTATTGGTGTTAACACTATAACCTTTGTTACTGGTGTTCCAGTAGGCATGCAGGTTAAGATTGGTGCAACACAACAAATCACACTTGCCAACTTTGTTACTTTTGTAAATACACATAGCTCAACTCTGCTTGTTGCAGCCTCTACAAACACAATCCCAAATCAAGTTATCCTAACAGCGGTCGTTTCTGGTCCAGCAGCCAATGCAATAACGCTTTCAGTTGGTTCTAAGGTGCTTCGTTTCACAGCGCCACGTCTTACACAAGGCGGATTGTGGGATCATGACAACTCAGATATCTTTATTGGTGATGCAGTGCCTCAGGACTTTCAAGATTGGCCAATGATCATCGTAGATACAGCCAGCGCATCTGAAAATCGATACCTTGGACCTGAAGACAGCTTCCAGGCAAAGAATTTCGCAAACGTGGTTACAACTGACGAGATCTTCACAAGCCTCGTGGTCAACGTCAATATTAAGGTTTACACGATTGACGACACACTTGCTCGAGATAAGATCATCGATCTAATCTATAATAACCTCTCTGAGATTCGAACACAGCTTGCTACCATGGGCATGGAAATGATTGACAGAACGTTGCCTACGGAGACACGACTTGTCCAGAATCAACGAGTTTACATTGAGAATCACTTTATCATCCGCTTATATTGTGAGTGGTCAGATAATCTCCCAATAACGAATATCACCAGTATTGGTGTCACTGTTCCTGTAAATACGAACGCTGTGCCGGTTATAAATAGTCCTTTAAGTGCTAAATATAATTATGGATTGACCTTTATAGTAGATAACGTTGTTGACGCCACTCATCTTGCTATTGAGAGTGCAAATGGTATCTCTGCTGGAAATACAATAAAACAGGGCTTAAATTCAACCGTAGTTGTTACAGTAGTAGATAACAATCATTTACAGGTTACATCTACAGCTGGTTTGGTTGCAGGATTGGCCACTGATACCTCAGTTAACTTGCCCTTTAATTACATAATTTCAGCAGCCAATTCACCCTCTACCTATTCCGCAGTAGGATTGCCAACTGGATTGACAGTAGATGCAGCCAATGGTTTAATTAGCGGAATCCCAACCCCAGCTGGAACTTATTATATAACACTCACAGCCACAAATGCAACTGGTTCTGGGACACAAAGTTTGACGCTCACTGTTTCATAAGTAGATAACAATAAATACGAAGAAAAAGTATAATATTTCAGCATTATAATAGGAGCACTACGTTCATAGCGTAGCCTATTCTTGTTTACTGAAAATTTTTACCAAATCGATTTAAAATCTTTGTCAAGGAGATTCACCCATGCCTTCAATTAATGGACAACCAGTTTTACCAGGAGTTTACGATCAGGTGCAGCAACAGTTACTCGCCTCTGTAACGGGAGGAGTACGTGTCGCTGCATTCATTGGAACTGGTCGCTTAACCAATTTAGTTACGGGTGAGTCCGTAACACGTGGTTCAGGAAACAATGATGCTCTTGCTCATACAGCAACTGTTCTTGATGGAACAACCATCACAGATCAGAACTACGCTGTTTATAAATCTGGTGTTGATTACAATTCAAGCCCAGTGTCTGGCGGAATTGGTTGGTTGTCTGGTCCAGCTGCTCTTACTGGAACTACATCCGCTCCTTACGCAGATCAAGCAACAAAAACTTTCTCGTTTAAAGTTGGAAACTCAGCAGCTACCGTTGTAACATTTACAACCCCAGCAATTACATTGTCTGAAGTTGTAACTCAGATCAATACAGCTTATGGTGATACGATTGCTTCTGCAAATGGTTCTAGCTTAGAACTTAGCACTGGAACATTGACCGTTCCTGTGTTGTTTAATACCTCTATCACGATTGAAAACGGAACAGCAGCCGCAGCTCTAGGATTTACTCCTGGATCGTTGGTTTCTGCTCCTTCTCGTCCAGCACTTAACGTAGTTTACTTCGTCAATTATGAATGGGCAAAAGCATTGGGTGACGGACAGAATTCGTTCCAACCTCAATTCTTCTTCGTTCAGAATTTTGGTACAATTACAAATGCAATGGGAAAAGTAGGTGGTGGTGATAGCCAAACAGCCAATATGAATGGCTCTTGGACATTGCCAATCGCTGCTCAGCTCGCTCAGTTGAACGGCGCAAGCATTATCTGTCTCATGCAAATGAATCCTGCAGATGGTTCGAATGCTTCTCAGGTTCGCGCTGCTCTTCAGAAACTCTTCATTCCAAACATCAATATCATCGTTTCACTGGATGCAGCAGATAACGCATTGCTCATCCCAGACCTCACAGCTCATGTTCAAACAGCCTCAGCCACGATCAATCGCTTAGAATGCACAACCTTCATTGGTTTCCAAGCTGGTTCGAATCCAAGCGATGCAACAATGCTTGGGTATGCAACAGCCGCTTCTAGCAATCGTGTCGTAGTTGTTAACCAGACTTCAACAACCTATAATATGTTCGTTGGTACAAACACACTTCCTTCAGTTGTCGACGGAACAATGATGGCCGCAGCTTTGGCTGCTCTTCGTACAAATCCAGCATTTGACGTTGCACAGCCTTTGACACGTTCAATCGTATCAGGTATCTCTACTACAAATACCTTGGCTCAAGCTGAAAAAGTAATCTTGTCTAACGGCGGAGTCTTGATCGTTGATAATATCAGTGGTTCACCCAAAGTTATATTTGGAACAACCACAGCATTTGACACGATCCTTAATCAGCTCTATCAGGTTACAGAAATCACAGACTATTGTGCACAAACTCTTCGTGGACTTCTCGATCCAATCTTCATCGGTCAGAAATTGCTCGCAAATACTCCTTCGCAGGTTGAAACTGTTTCAGGAGCTATCATGCAAGCTGTTCAGAACGCTGATATCATTGAATCGTTCGTTCCACCAACAGCTACAGTAAATCCAACACAGCCTACACAGATTCTGCTTCAAGTAGGTATTCAACCAGTGCTGGAACTTGACACAATCCTCATAACACTTGGTTTGAACTTAGCATAAGAATTAAAATTTAAGGAGAATCACAATGGCTGAATTAGGAAATACAATTGCAAGGCTATCAACTAGCGTATCACTCTTCGTGTTGCCCAAGACTCTTGATGCAACCACATTAAATAATCCCGCAGCTCTTTTGGCTCTAGCTACACAGAGCGCAAAGATCGGTGGTGTACAGTCATTCTCCCAAACTCAACGCAGAAACACAGATTTCCGCTTTGAATTGGACAGTGACACACAAGGTAAGCCAGTAGAACGCTTGCCTCGTACAGTAGATGAATATTCGCTTCATGCTGATCGCGTCATGCTTTATGTCTCTGACGTGCTCGAAACCCTCGGCATCTCTGGGGATGACATTGTTAATAACAATGCTCCAATCGGTATCTTGAAACAAGAAATCGCTCCAGCAGGTTCAGGTATCCCAACGAAATCAACCATCTTCACTGGTGTTTGGATTCACAGCGTTGGTGCAACATACAACATCAATGGCGGCGATCTTCGCGTCATGGAAGCAGTTGACTTTGGTTACACGGGTTCAGTAGTGGTTGGAGAACCAGCTTAATAAAGTAGTTGCCGATTAGCAAAAGAAATGATATAAGAAGTTAAGATAAGTATAAGGAGTTCCAAAATGGACTTGAAAAGCTTTAGTGCTTTGAATCGCGTTGAAAAAGAATTTGATGTTGTAGCTGGTCTTAAAATCTCTATGCACACCTTGTCTGTTCTTCAGCAACAGCAAGCACTCGCCGAATTACCTTCCTCTACGCTCGCTATGGATACTGCACTCCGTGCAGTCATTCTTCAGCAAGCACTATTAATCTACGCAATCGATACAATTAATGGAAGTAAGGTAACAATTCAAGAGGCAAAGAGTTTTATCCAGGATTTACAAGCACCAATTTTTAACGCTATTTATAATTGTTATGATCTTATGGCTCAAGAACAGGATCAGACATTAGAAGAACTTAAAAAAAAAGTGAGCTAATCCCCTTCCGCGATCTTTGGGTAGTTTCCAAAGCCCTCCGTGTTTCCCCGTTTTCTCAAGAAATTAAAGAGCTTCCTCAATCACAGTATTTATGGGTTTTAATGAACCATTACGAAGATGAGAAAGAAGATTTTGAGAAGACTAAATTATTGTGCCGATTTTTGAATCCTGATGCTGCTGCAACGATCTTTGATAAGAAGCAGGTAGAAGTTACCACAAGCACAGAATCTGTCTTGTTTGATCAGATGTCG
>Ga0134126_10001619_pt1 | contig 28730 bp, 23 predicted proteins | sample KB31752_FD_96881 | JGI IMG/M metagenome (GOLD analysis project Ga0134126, IMG submission 96881) | Terrestrial soil microbial communities with excess Nitrogen fertilizer from Kellogg Biological Station, Michigan, USA - KB3-175-2 | ecosystem: Environmental > Terrestrial > Soil > Unclassified ... | reverse complement strand
GGAAAAATTTCATATATGATCTCAAAGCTTATACAACATGTGCCAATTCTTCATTGACAATTTCGTCGTAAAAATTGTAATAATTTTCGAAATCAGAAGCGGAATCTAGTTCTAAAACCGATTTATTGCTGTTTTTAACATTATTTAACACATCTTCGTCGATATTCTCACCGGCTAAAACTATACCGTCGCTGTAGTGGATAGCGCCGGCGTACAGCGCCGAATTGGTTCCTGGTTTGTATACTTCGGTATGTTTTTCGGTCATATTGCCCATAACTGCTTTTTGGGCAAAATCAGCATCCATCCCTTCAGTAAAATCATTTTCATAAATAGAGTAAACTACTTTTGAATTTTTAAACGTCGGGTCATCTTTGTAGGTGGTTTTCAGGTATGCCGGTACCAGTGCGCTCATCCAGCCGTGGCAGTGGATCACATCCGGGGCCCATCCCAACTTTTTAACCGTTTCGAGGGCGCCTTTGCAGAAGAATATCATGCGCTCGTCATTGTCGGCATAAAACTTCCCGTCTTTGTCAGTAAATACATGTTTACGCTGAAAATACTCCTCGTTATCTAAAAAATAAACCTGCATACGGGCAGCAGGGATCGAGGCGACTTTGATGATCAGCGGATTGTCGTTATCGTTAATGATAATATTCATCCCCGACAGCCTTATCACTTCATGCAGCCTGTTCCGGCGCTCATTAATATTTCCAAAACGGGGCATCAGGATACGTATTTCGTAACCTTTTTCCTGCATTGCCTGCGGTAGCTGCCTTGTAATTTCAGAAATTTTCGAGAGTTCGAGGAACGGAGACATTTCGTGAGTTATAAACAAAAGCTTAGATTTACCCATCACTATATCAGTATTAAATTAAGTATAAGAAGTCAAATAAATTTGAGTTTGCAAATATAAGCATTATTATATGAACTGGCAACGAATAATGCAAGTTAGTTTTGGTAATTTTTGATCAAATGCACAACTTTGCCGGATTTTTTAACTCCGGGGGAGTTTAAACCATTGTTTGTGCTCCACGGAAGATAAGAAACAGGATAAATTAACATTACCCGGCCATTCCCCAGCCGGACTTACCCTCAAATTACCAGACAAAACAGCTGAGCTTTGAAAATATTTACTACCAAAGAAGCCCTCCGGCAACATTTAACGCATCTAAGGACTTCAGATAAAACCATCGGTTTTGTACCTACCATGGGCGCCCTGCACCAGGGGCACCTCTCCCTGATAGAACAGGCTCAGAAAGAAAATGATGTTATCGTAGCCAGCATTTTTGTAAATCCCAGCCAGTTCAACGACCCTAAGGACCTCGAAAAATATCCACGCACCATTGAAGCAGACATTAAGCTGCTGGAGCAGGTTAAATGCGATATATTGTTTAATCCTGCGGTAAATGAAATTTATGATGATAATGAACAATGGCATTTGGATATTGGCGAAGCCGAGCATTTGCTGGAAGGAAAGTTCAGGCCGGGGCACTACCAGGGTGTTACTCAGGTGGTTTATAAATTATTCAATATCGTTAATCCTAACACCGCTTATTTCGGCCAGAAAGATTACCAGCAATTTTTGATCATCAGCAAGATGGTGCAAATGTTAAACATGCCCGTAAAGCTGGTGATGTGCCCGATAAAACGCGAGGCGGACGGCCTGGCAATGAGTTCGAGAAATGTGCATCTGACGAAGGAAGACAGGCAACACGCCTTGATTTTATCAAAGGCCCTGAACCGCGTCAGGCAAAATTTTAACAGCAGCAATATTCCCCAATTAAAAAAAGAAGCCGGGCAAATGATCAGCGCCGAGCCCGGTGTGCAATTGGATTATTTTGAAATAGTTGATGGCGATACCCTGCATCCTGCAGATCAAAACACAAAAAACGTTGTAGCCCTTGTGGCCGCCAAGGTTGGAAATACCCGGTTGATCGACAATGTTTTGCTGGCTTCGGGTTCATAGTTCATAGTTCATGGTTCATAGCCGGAAGGGAATTTGTGAAATGAACAATAACCGGTCAGGTACGATGGTGCCGCTTGTTTTTAGAGGCTTATCAATCCCTTTTGGATCAGGCGCTGCAGATAAATATTGATTTCCAGATCGCCCATGCCAAATATCTTTTCCGTTTTCCAGAAGCTTAAATAAATTTCCTGCCTGGTTTTGGCGCCATTATTATAGATATCGAGCAGCTTTTGCTCAATATAGTTTAACCCTTTCTCGTTGGTTTGCAAGCGCAAAAGCTGCGCTTCGAGCGCGGGCTTTAGCAAATGCATACTGCCCCAAAAATCAGTTTTGCTAAGGTAGTCCTTTAATTTTGCTGCGTCGCCGCTTACATAAGCCTTCCAGGCTTCTTCGGCTATTGCAAAGTCCATCGCGCTTAGCTGTTGCCTTATATTATCATACAAATACTCAAGCTCTTCGCCGGTCAATTCGCCCATGCCCATAAAATATTCCTTACCGGGAAAATCCGCCGGACAAATGAGAAAAACAGCCGGTGCTGAAAGATCGGTCTTTTGCTTCAGGTAATTCATTACCCCCAGTAAATTCACCTGGCAATGCAGATCGAACTCAAACCAAAGGTTAATTTCGTCGTAAGGTTCGCTTAATTTTGTTAGCTCCTCCAGTATGCCTTCCTGGTATCCCTGCGGCGTTTCATTAAATGTTTGGGATATCCACTCTTCCCGGTTTTTCCAGAACGATGCCGACGAAATATTTTCTTCGACAGGGCCCTGGGATAAAACCTCGCGCCATACCAGTGTATCGCCCTCGAGGCCGGTTTGTTCAAAACCCCGAAGGGTGGAAGTGCCGTTTAGGATATGGAGAATGCTCATGTATTTGTGTTATTTGTATTTGCAACGGTTAACAACACGGGTTGAGTACCGCCCCCGCCATTTTTTATTTTTTTAACTCGATATTTTATCCCCGTGAGTTACCGGTTTTAAAAGTACCTTTATTATAAATCCAAACAAAGTGGCATTATCGAGTTTCTGGTCGTCCCAACTACTTTGTTAATTGTCGTTCTCTTTTGTGCTAAAAATTTCCGTTAACAACTTTCAACTTTACTTTAAATTTAACATTAGTTTATTTTAGGAATATACCGATATTTAGGTTTTGAGATAAAACTGCCGGTAAATTGATATGAAAAGGGGCTTATTATTTATTTCGTTAAGCTTTGCGCTGCTTTTGGGCAGCTGCGCCATGATGCAATCTATTCTAAAATCCACTTTTCCGTACACCACAACCTTGCTTATTCCAAAATCTTCGGCGGTTGGTGTTGAACTAACAACGACTGGCGAAGCTACCAGCTTTGACCAGGACTTTAAGAAAAACGGCAACAACGCCGATAAAGTAAGCGAAGTGCGCATGGTATCGGCCCGGATAGAGTCAAGGGACCCTGTGGATTTCAATATCGGCAACCTGACCATGGTAAAAGTTTATATGTCAAAAGCCGATAGTACCGACGAAGTCCTGGTGGCCTCCCGTACCGATATCACGCCCGGCGTTGGCAACAGCATGGTGCTTGATATAGACAATTCGAACTTTTTAGACGAACAGGTGCGGCAGCCTAAGGTGCGGATACGCATGCTTTACCAGCTGCGCAATCATATCGATGTAAATGCACACCTGCATATTATTTTGGGACTTGGCGCATTTCCGAATAAGTGACAGCCTTACTTTATCAATTTATTATCCGCATCCGGGAACACCAAAAGCGGCTCGTATTTGCGGGCTTCGTCCATTTCCATATAAGCATACGACATAATGATCACAATATCCCCTACCTGGGCTAGTCGCGCGGCCGCTCCGTTTAAACAAATAGTGCCGCTGCCGCGCTCGCCCCTAATGACATAGGTTTCAAAACGGGCGCCGTTGTTGTTATTTACGATCTGCACCTTTTCATTGGCGATCATATTCGCCGCGTCCAGCAGGTCCTCATCAATGGTAATACTTCCAACGTAGTTAAGCTCGGCTTGCGTTACTTTAGCCCGGTGTATCTTTGATTTTAATACTTCGATGATCATCGGGCAAAGATAGTGATTTGATTTATGCTTGATGGATTAGCCCGGCTTTCCTAATCGCCCACCATAAACACCGCATTGCTCAGCAGCAATTTGCCATTCTCCCAAAAGCTCCTGAAAACGGGGTCGTCGACCATATAAATAACGGTGCCGCGGCCCATTGGCTGTACGCCGAGCAGCATGCCGTCGTTAATTTTTTCTTTGCTTTTCTGGCCTACGAAGCCCGACACATACGCGTCCTTTTTTATTGTGCCGACGTTCCAGTCATTCTCGCCCAGGTAATCATAGATGTCATCGCTGAGTTTTAATGAGAAATAATACGGTGGCAGGCCAAAACCGAGGGGATGGGTATTGTCGAGATTGATTTTATATATAGCTCCCGGCACGGTCGACCGGATAGCTTCTTTTTCCCGTTCGCCGTACAGGTTGATGATCGCCTGCAGCTTTTTGTCTTCGGGTTTATCATCCTTTTTCTCTTCTTTACGCTTGATGTCGAAACCTTTTTTATCTACCAACTGGGCAACGGCATTTTCAATCGTTATAAGTTTGCCACCGTCGCGGACCCAGTTTGCCAGCTTGTCCGAAGGGAAATCTTCGTAATTGCCATCCGGGAAGATGATCACGTCAAAATCGCCGAGCCTTGTACGGTTCATATCTTTATACCCCACCAAAGCAAGCGGGTAGCCGATTTGCTGCTCAAAGAAATGCCATATTTCGCCCACGCCTTCGGCAGATACGCCGTCGCCGGTAACCAGCATCACACGCGGCTGCCGGATGTAACGTATCACATTTGACCCAAGGTCTGCGCCTTTTTCAACAAACCCGGTGGTAAGCGGCGTAAGGTCCTGGTGTAATGACGATGCAACAGCAGCCACAGCCTGGTCAAAATCGGGCCGGTCATTTCCCGCCCGCATGATCAGCAGTGCGCCCGCCATGAATTTTTTGCCGGCTGCCTCAAAGGGTTTTTCGGAGTAACGCACCTTTATGCCTATTTTTAACAAAGCAGCCAAAAATTTAACGTCGTTAACCGATTGCCATGTTGAAACATACGCGTAGGCCCGGGTATTTACAAGCACCGTTTGTTTTACCGGGTTCATGGTGTTCAGCGGTGGTTTATATGATTCCTTTACCCCATACGCCTTTAATCCAAAGGCGTAGGGCAGCGACCATGCCGTGATATCATAAGTGTTGGAGTCGGCGACAAATGTTTTTGGCTCGAGCAGCACATTTAACAATACCGACTTTGGCTGGTAAGCGTTAATTACAAGGTCGCCCGGCTCGATGGTGAAATGTTCCGTTTTTCCTGTGGCATAATTATACCCTACCGCGGCGTTTCGTAACCCAAAACCGTATTCGATGCCATTCCTGTCGAGCATTTTGGTTAGCGCAGTGATTTTGTCATAGTTATCATTCGCGATAACATAGGTTTTATATTCGCCCGGCGGGTTGGTACGGCTGTTGTCATAAAACTTTTTAAACTCGTTAAGCAACTGCTGCGCATAGGCCGAAGCGGTTTCAATGGTGCTCATGCTGGTTGAATGGTGGTGCGCGATCCTGTCGGCAAGCTTCAGGGTGTCTCCTGTTCGAAGCACCACGGCCAGTCCGGCGCCAATACCGCCCTGCTCATAGGTCATGCCGATGGAGCCGCTGTATATGGGATAAGTATCGCCATAAGAAGGATAGAGCAAGTCAAATTCCTGTTTGGTAAAATACAGCCAGCCATTCTGGTCGAAATATTTAGCGTTATTCTTGCCGATGATCACCTGGAATTCCCGTTGCCATGCCGTAATGTCGCGGTGAAAAGGTTCGGTAGCCGGCGCAAAATAATAAGGTGCATTATAACCTTGTTCATGATAATCTACGTGTATTTCAGGCAGCCACCGGTTAAACAACGCAAGCCGGGCCTGCGATTCTTTTTGCGTTTGCCACGCCCAGTCGCGGTTAAGATCAAAATAATAATGGTTGAAGCGCCCTCCCGGCCAGGATTCGGCATGTTCGCGCGAAAACGGGCTGGCATCTGGTATCGCGCCTTTGATCGAGTTATAGAAATTAATGTAGCGCTCACGTCCGTCGGGGTTTAAGCAGGGATCAATTACGACCACGGTATTCCGCAGCCATGCCTGGGCCCGGGTATTGGATGGGTCTACAAGATCGAACAAAGTTTGCATGGCCGTTTCGCTCGAAGCCGGCTCATTACCATGCACGTTATAGCTTAACCAGCAAATTACAGGCATTGCGGAAGTAGCAGTTGAAGAGGTAGCGGTAGCAGTATGTTTAGTCCTTGTTTCATTACTGCTGCTGCTACTATTTACCGCTGTTGCTTCCAATCCGGCAAGCCTTAAATTATTAACCCGTATCTCCTCAAGCCTGGCAATATTCTCGTCCGAGGCGATAAACATAGCGAGCAGCGGCCGGCCTTCGTTTGTGGTGCCGTATTGTTCCAAACGGACATTTTTTGATGCTTTTTCGATATACCTGAAATACTCAACTATTTTATAATGCGGCGTAAACTGTTCTCCCAATTTATAACCCAAAAATCTTTCCGGAGAACGTATCTCCTGCGCAAAAACAGTGTAAACGAAACTGATAAAAACGGTAAAGAGGAAGGTTCTTTTTAGCATAATATTGGTTGAGCGAATGCTAATTTAGAAAAATATTGTATGATTTCCCCGATTGCTGAATGATTTCACAGGCCACGGATTAATCGCTTCCCGAAAATCTATAAAATCTGTTTAATCCCGGTCGAAAAATCTGCACATTTGCACATCACCATCCCGATACCTATCGGGACACTTCGACAAATTACAAAAAAAATGAACCCGGTGCAGGCCCTGCAGAAATATTTTGGTTACAACGCGTTCAGGCATGAGCAGGAGGCCATCGTCAACCATGTTTTAAATAAAAAGGATGTACTGGTACTGATGCCTACCGGCGGGGGTAAATCATTGTGTTACCAGTTGCCGGCCGTCCTGCTGGAAGGCCTTACCATCGTGATTTCGCCATTGATTGCCCTGATGAAGGACCAGGTGGACAGCCTGAATGTAAACGGCATCCCGGCAGCTTTTTATAATTCGAGCCAAAGCCCTGAAGAGCAAATTCAACTAACCACCCGTCTACGAAATAACGAGGTGAGGCTGCTATACCTGGCGCCCGAACGCTTGTTCGGCAATGAAAGCAAGCTGATCAGTTTTCTAAAATCACTGCCAGTTTCGCTTATCGCGATTGACGAGGCGCACTGCATTTCGCATTGGGGCCACGATTTCAGGCCCGAATACCTGGCCCTCGGCGCGTTGAAGCCACATTTTCCGAATATCCCCGTAATCGCGCTAACAGCAACTGCCGATAAGCTCACAAAAAAGGATATCCTTGAAAAATTAAACCTGGACGCCCCGGCGGTATTTGTTTCCTCATTTAACAGGGCCAATATTACCTATAAGGTAATTCCCAAACGGAACAGTTTTAACCAGCTGCTTTCTTTTTTAAATGACAGAAGGGAAGATTCGGGGATCGTCTACTGCCTGTCGCGCCGTTCGACCGAGGATTTGGCTACGGCACTGCAGGCGCAGGGTTATGCGGCAGCGGCCTATCATGCGGGCCTCGATAACCAGGTGAAGGCTCGCGCGCAGGAAGCTTTTTTGCGGGACGAGGTAAAGATCATCGTGGCGACGATAGCATTTGGCATGGGCATCAATAAATCAAACGTGCGGTACGTGGTGCATGTGGATATGCCAAAAAACATCGAAGGCTATTACCAGGAAACCGGCCGCGCGGGCCGTGACGGGTTGCCATCCGACGCCTTGCTGCTCTACTCGCCCGGCGATTCCAGTAAGCTGAAGCAATTTGCAATGATCGAGGATAACCCCGAACAAAGCCGCATCATGCTGAAAAAGCTCGATGACATGGTGCATTATTGCCAGCTGCAGGCCTGCCGCAGGCAGTTCCTGCTGAAATATTTTGACGAGGATTTCCCGCCCAACTGCGGCTCATGCGACTTTTGCCTGACGGAGTTTAAACGGTTTGATGCGACGCTGATCGCCCAGAAAGCGCTGTCGGCGGTAGCGCGCTTAAAAGAGCGGTTCGGGGCCAACTATGTGATCGACTTTTTGAGAGGATCGAAAACGGAAAAGATACGGGAAGAACACAAGCAGCTTAAAACCTATGGCATAGGCGCCGATATAAGCAAAACCGACTGGGCCCGTTATATCCGCGAATTAACCACTTTAGGCTACCTGCAGGTGACCGACGATATTTACCCGGTATTAAAGCTTACGCCAAAAAGCGAGGCGGTACTGAAGGGGCTTGAAAAGGTTGAGCTGGTTGCTTCGCAAACCACCGAAGAGTATCAGCCGGTGGCGGCATTGCCTTTTGAAGCGGCATTACTGGCCGACTTAAAGAACATACGCCGCGATATAGCCCTGCACGAAAATTTGCCGGCCTATGTTATTCTGTCCGATGCAACCCTCCTGGAGATCGCCACCTACCTGCCGCAAAACCTTGATGAGATGCGGCTGATCTCCGGTTTTGGCGATGTTAAACTGGCGCGGTACGGCCGCGAGTTTTTACTGCCGGTAAAAGACTATTCTACCAAAAATGGGCTATCGTCCAAAATAAAACATAGAATACCTAAAAGGGAGCGCAAGCCTAAAACAGGGGGAAGCAACAATGCCTCCCGATCGTCGGATACGGCGTTCGACAGCCTTACGCTGTTCAGATCAGGGCAAACGGTTGCCGAAATTGCGGCCGGGCGCGGCTTGTCGCCCTCTACCATAGAAGGTCATTTAAGCCATTATGTTTACCAGGGCGCGGTGGAGTTGCGGGAGATCGTTAACGAAGAAAAGGAGCTGCTGATAAAAGACGCCGTTGAAAGCTATGGCGCCGACAGGTTAGCGCCGCTAAAAGAAGTATTGGGTGAGGACATAAGTTATGGCGAAATAAAGGCTGTACTTGCCGCGATGCGGAAAAACGGCGAGATCACGCATTAAAATCCTTTTAAAACGCGGGCGGTTTGTGGTACATGTAATACATTTGCACCGCACAAGCAATAACATTTGAAAAATAATATACTCATCGTTGACGATATCCACCCCGTTTTTATTGAGCGGGCAGAGGCAATGGGCTATAACTGCGACTATCAGCCCCTAATCACTCCTGCTGAAGCGCTGCGGGTCATCGGAAATTATAGCGGACTGGTGATGCGCTCGAAGTTTAAGCTGAACAGGGAATACATTGATGCGGGCAAAAACCTGCGTTTTGTATGCCGTGCCGGCGCCGGTATGGACAATATTGACGAAGCTTATGCCGCTGAAAAACGAATTACCCTGATAAATGCGCCCGAAGGCAATATGGATGCCGTCGGCGAACATGCGGTAGGCCTGTTGCTTGCTTTGATGAATAATTTTAATGCCGCGGATGCCCAGGTACGCGCCGGGAGCTGGCAGCGCGAGGCTAACCGCGGCCATCAGCTAAAGGGGAAGACCGTTGGCATTATCGGCTATGGTTTTATGGGACATAGCTTCGCGCGAAAGCTGTCGGGGTTTGAAGTGAATGTTATTGCATATGATAAATATAAAACCGGCTTTAGTGACCAGTATGCCCGCGAGGTAAGCATGGAAGAAATTGTGAAGCATAGCGACGTACTGAGCCTGCACATCCCCCTGACTGCCGAGACGACCGGGCTTGTAAACGAAGAATACCTTTTTCATTTTAAGAAACCCATATTTTTATTAAATACCGCCAGGGGCAAGGCGGTAAAAACCCGCGCCCTACTGGATGCCATAAAGCAGGGCAAAGTTTTAGGCGCGGGCCTTGATGTGCTCGAGACCGAAAAATTCCCCAGCCTGGCCGAACAGGAATGGTTTGATGAGCTCCGCCGGTCGGATAAAGTAATACTTACGCCCCACGTGGCCGGGTGGACATTTGAATCGTACCGGATGATCAGCGAGGTGATGGCCGAAAAATTGCGGCAGTTTACCATTCAAGGCGAATAGTTTGTTGCAGGCCATTATCAAGTTAAGAATATTAATATCGAACACCCAATGTCGAATATCGAATAATGAAGGAAACTTCGAAATTCGCCCGCTGACTGGCGGGTCATTATTCGATATTAAATTCCTTCTGCGCTCTCTTGTGGCGTATAATCAACGTCTTCCTACGCCAGCCTCCTCCCATTCCCATCACCCGCCGCGGCCGCCCTTTACAAGCTGCACCAGGAAGTAAAAGATCTGCGAAAGGCCCGGAAATAAACCGTATGCTTCGAGGCAGAGAAAAACAAAAAAAATATGCAAGTACTGTTGGCCGGGTCATGTTTACCATTGCAACGCCGGAAATATCCTGCGTTTTCGCCAGTCAGCAAAAATTATCGAATCAATGATTGGATTTTAATATACCCCGAAACGGGGTATATTTTGGAAGGTAAATTTGTATATCATTGAAAAAATATTTAGTGCAATAGGCTTATTTATGAAACTAAGGTTTATATACTCGATCGCGATTTTGCTTATGGCGTTTTGCGTAGTTCAACAGGTTTCGGCACAGGCGAACGATAAACCATCATTAATGGTGGGAAATAGCGCCCCGGATTTACAGGTTGAGCAATGGGTAAAAGGAGGCGGTGCGGTGCCCTTACAAGAAGGAAAAGTTTATATAATAGACCTTTGGGCCACCTGGTGTGTCCCCTGTATCGTAGGGATGCCCCATTTATCAGAACTGCAGGCCAAATACAAGAACAAGGGCTTAGAGATCATTGGGATAACGAGTGAAGACAAATACGGGAATACACTCGAAAATGTAAAGAAATTTGTTTTGCAAAAGGACACATTAATGGCCTATAATGTCGCATGGGTCCCAAAATCCGGTAATGATAGCGTCCACGGTATTTGGCTGCATCCCTGGATGAAGGAAAGCGGCCTGGGGAATTTGCCGACGACTTTTCTTATTGATAGAAACGGAAAGATAGTTTACATAGGAGATCCTGTTACAGTAGATGAGACATTAGCCTCCGTTATGAGCGGCCAATATAACATTGACGTGCTTAAAGAAAATTATGCGCAGGGCATAAAAGCCGAAGAAGTATTAGCTGACTTTAACCGGGCGATAAAATCTACCGATGTTGATGAAGCGTTAAAATATGGAAAAAGCATTTTAAACGATTTTTCATATGTGAAGCCCAACACCTACCTTGTTATGGGTTGGCAGGTTGCGCATAAACAAGGTGAACCGAACCCCGCGCTCCTGGAAATGGGGTATGAGGCCGCCAAGCGGGGAATGATCTTGACAAAATTTACATCACCGGCATTTTTCGACGTCATGGCTGGCATTTATGCGATAAGGAAGGACTTTTTGTCGGCCATAGCATATGAAAAACTTGCAGTCAGCATGTCGGAAGGCAGTATGAAAGAAAAACAGCAGTTAAATCTTAACAAGTATCTCGAATTGATCGTGAAGAACTAAGTGGTTATCCAGCGATTTATTGTAAAAAATATCTTCAAATTTTTGTCACAACATTAAAAAATAAAATATGAAACGCATTTGTTTTTTATTATCGATGATGACCTGTTCAGTTGCATTAAATGCCCAGGACATAAAGCCTTTTACGCCTACAGGCGAGGCGCTGTACTATAATTTTTGGGTTGGAAACTGGCACAAGGTGCGCAAAGACGATCATGACACCAAAGTTCAATTCAGGGTATCAAAAAGCATAAACCCGGCTGCATTTTATGAAGATTGGGATATGCAGATCGATTCGGTTACCACCATTCACGCGGTTGCGCTAAGGGCATGGGACAAAACAAATAGCAAATGGATGTACACCTGGGTAAGTGACAACGGGTTATACCAGGTTTGGGAAGGAAAAAAGGTTGGAGAAAACTGGTACCTGTTTAAGGAGTTTACCATTAATGGTGTTACCTATCTTTCAAGGCAGGCGTGGATACCGGATGGGGAAAACAAATTAATCCGTATTTCGGAAAGGTCGGACGACCAGGGTAAAACATGGAAACTTCGATTTAAGGAAAACTTTATAAAGGAATAAACTGATAGCGGCTGATCACCAAACCTGTTTCCGATGAGTCAAGAAACATACGCGCCTGCAATGCTGAACGGAGCGGTTTGTGCGTCCCGTTGCCCTCCCTGAGTTTTTCGAACCCTATTTTGCAACGAATACTTTTCCTGAGCGTCTTTATACCGGTAGCCAATATTAAGGCGTTTATTTAAAATTGTTATATGCCGGACAATATAGGAGTTGCGATCATCGAAGACGATAAAGTTCTGCTGGGCACTTACAAAATCCTGATTAACGAAGCTGAAGGTATTTTTGTCACCGGTACTTATACCTCATTCGAGAATGCGGAAAAGAATTTGCTTCTCGAAAAACCCGGCGTTATCCTGTTGGACATACAGCTGCCCGGCAAAAGCGGCATTGAAGCACTACAGCTGATCAAAAGGATGCTGCCCAGGACCCACGTTATTATGCTGACGGTTTTTGAACTGGAAGAGCAGATCTTCCAGGCCCTGCAGCACGGTGCGTCGGGTTACCTGACCAAAGATTGCCCGTCATCAAACATTATTGAGGCCATAAAAGAAGTTAAGAGAGGCGGCGGCCCTATGAGCACAAGGATTGCCGGGACGGTAATACGGTCCTTCCAGGTCAATCCTGAGTCACCTCTTTCCAAAAGAGAAACCGAGATTCTGACCTTGCTCACAAAAGGAAAAAAGCGGAATGAGATCGCTGACGCCTTGTTCATTGAACGTGAGACAGTCAAAACCCATCTGAGGAATATCTATGTCAAACTCGATGCTAATTCTCGTGCCGATGCAATAGAATTCGCAAGAAGAAATAAATTTATTTGACCCGAACCCCTGATAGATTATACTTGAAATGCAGTCTTGAACGCAACCGAATCATTTATGGAACAGGATATTCGGCCAGCCAACGTGAAGAGCAGCACCACATTTTTTCATCTGATAAAAAAGGCTCTTTGTGACCTTAGCATCTGGCTGGCCTTGCTTTGCCTGGTGCCATTTTGTGCCCGCGGCCAGAGATATCATTTCGGGCATTGGGACGTTTCCAATGGGTTGCCCCAATCGCAGGTGCTGGCTTTGTGCGGCGATCGCGCCGGACAGGTATGGTTATCCACCTTCGCCGGGGTCTCAGGTTTTGACGGACAACAGTTTAAGAACTTTGATACCAACAGCGGCCTGGCAAGCAATACGAATTTTGCTATTGCATGCGATCATAAAGGGTTGCTGTGGATAGGCGGCTCCAGGGGTATTACCTGCCTGACCGCTTCAGGCCCTGTTTACTACCCATTTAAAGTCCGGCCCGCAAGCAGGAGCATCAGCAAAATTGTTGTCGATAGTCACAACCAGGTATGGGCCCTCGCTAATGGGCGCCTGTTCAAAATACAAAACCGGTCATTGCTGGCGCAGCCGATCGTGTCCGGACCGGATATCATCTCCAGCATTTACGCTGATACACATGGAAATTTGTACGCGGCGGTTTATAATGCCGGCATCTATGTTTTGTCAGGCACGCAATGGAAAGTCTTCCGCTCTGTTAAGGATAAAATCATTACCTCCTTTGTAGTAGATAATTCTCTTTGCCCCTCCGTCACCTTTATTAGCCGCAATGCCCTCTTTCGCTGCAGCAACCACGGAACAGAAGCGTTGCATTGTCCATTTTCGGCAAACAGCATCACCGAACTGACCTGCCTGGACTATGACCGCCAGGGCCGCTTATGGGTCGGCACAAACCACGGCGTAATACTGATAGGCGGCAGGCAGAGCACCTGGTTCAACACAACCAATGGTTTTAGTAATACCAGGGTTTTTGCTATTTATCATGATGCGGAAAACCGTACCTGGCTGGGCACCGACGGCGAAGGCCTCTATTCATACCTTGATGATAATTGCCTGATCTATGACCGCTCGCAGGGCCTCAACAACGAGGTGATCATGGGATTGGCCCGGGACAATAGCGGCGACCTCTATATTGCCACCGATGGTGGAGGGGCATGGAAAATGTCGCGTGATAAACTGACGCCCGTAAAGCTGCCCCTGGCCAATTCGGCCGGAATTCGCGTGAACAGCGTTTGCTTTGATAATGGAAACAATTTGTGGATAGGAACCGACTTTAACGGGCTTTGGAAACGTTCGGGCGCCAACAATTATCGCCTGGTACCAAACACCGCAGGGACGATTGTAAACTATATCTACCGGGATGGCCGGGGCCAGATTTGGGTAGCCGGGAACTCCGGTTGTGGCCGGGTTGAGGGCGACATACTTCATTCGGTCCCTAAATTCAACCATTTCTGCACCTCGTTTACAAGCATGGGCCGCGACTCTTTACTGATTGGTACCGAAGACGGCCTCTATCTGTACTGCAACGACCGTATCATTTCAGACCCACGGCTACAATTCCTTAAGGGTAAAAACATACTGACTCTCCACTATGCAGATCCTTATATCCTGGCCGGTACGATGGAGAAAGGGCTTTTCGTCATCGACCGGCGCAATGGCTTTATACAAAACCTGAGTACTCATGATGGACTTGGCTCAAACAGCGTTGCTGCAGTCGTCGTTAAAAACCATGATCTGTGGATCGGCACCGGCGTCGGGATCTGCCGTTTCCGGTTCAGCATGAAAAACGGGAAGCCAGTATACCTGAAAATGCCTGTTATTCAAAACTTGAGCGAGACGGGTGAGAACGCCGTAACCGTAACCGACTCTTTGGTTTTGTTCGGAACCAGTAAAGGAATATTTGCATTCAGGGCAGCTGCATCCTCCGCGCCAAATATACCGCCTCCGATTATCCTCGAACGGGTCGGCATCCCGGGAAATGTTAAGTCAGTTATTTATCGTTATCTGAATGGTTATTTACTGCCGTCTCACCTGGAGCTGCCATCGGACAATGGCCATATCAGCATCCATTACCAGGCCGTCAACTTTTCGGACGAAGATGTTTGGTATCGATATAAATTGGAAGGCCTGGATAGCAATTACAGTGAGCCCACGCGCATCAATTCGGTCGAGTATCCCAGTCTACCGCCCGGAAAGTATACGTTCAGGGTGAAAACGGGCAAAAACAATTCCCAGGCCGTTTTTGCATTTATTATAACACCGACCTTAACGCAGACCTTGTTCTTTAAGTTTGCGGTGTTGCTGTTTTTAATCGCCGGTTCATATGGTTTCTATCTCTATAGTAACTTCGCTGCAAGAAAAAAGCAGGCCTATCTAACCGAACTGAAACACAGGGAACAGGAAGCAATCCGGAAGCAGACAGCAGAAGATTTCCATGATGATCTTGGCAATAAGCTGACCCGGATTACCTTGCTGTCGGAGCTGCTGGAAAAGAGACTGGAGCAAAAAAGCTACGAAGAAGAAACCAACCTCGTTCGCCAGATTCGCGCTAGCGCGCAAGAGTTGTATGCAGGCACCAAAAATATCATTTGGGCGCTTAATCCGCAAAACGATAGTCTGCAACAGGCCATGTTAAAGGTTGAAGCTTTTACACATGAATTGTTCGCCGGGTCCGCTATTCGCTTCCAGGCTAACATTGCTGTCGACGCCACTGAAAAAATCCCTCTCCCGTTCGGTTTTAGTCGCAACATTACACTAATCTGCAAGGAGTTGTTCAACAATATTCTTAAACATTCGCGGGCCAGCCAGGCCTCCTTATCCATGTTAGCAGATCAACGCCAGGTCATGATTGTGGCGGCAGATGATGGTATCGGTTTCGACCCGCAACAAAAAACCGACGGGGACGGGCTAATGAATATGCAAAAACGTGCCCAAAAGCTGAATGCAACACTTATCGTGAATTCTTCACCGTCAAAAGGGACGATTTGCACATTGACTATTCCGTTGGTTCCAGCAGGGCAGTAGTCAAAATCACCCCGAAAGGGGTAGTTATTTGTTTTTTTTGTCACTTATTATTACAGTTAAGATGAACGCTTCAGCCCTGGCTTTTAAAACCATAAGGTTGCTCGGTTTGTATACCGGCATCATGTTGCTCTCGGTTGAGTCTTTCGGGATCAAACCTCGTGCAAAATTGGTGGTGCTTATTGCGGTGGACGGCTTACGCGGCGATCTGCTTGAGAAATATAAACCAGCATTCAAATACGGCCTGAAAAGAATGTTTGATAAAGGGTTTAATTTTAAAAACGCATGGGTTGATCATGCAATTACAGTATCCCATGCAGGCCATGTCAGCCTGGCAACAGGCAACTATCCGCGGACACATGGCATTGTAGATGCTGCATTTTATGAAAAACAGGGCGACTCACTGGTATTTACCGACGCCTTTGCCGATTCAAATTATTTTGTGATTGGTGATTCGAAAAGAAAAAGCATATCAACGAAAAAAGTATTGACAGAAGGTTTGGCTGAATGGATAAAAAGGCGGGACCACCATGCTAAAATCCTCTGTGTTGGAACGGGTGAAATATCTTCAGCGCTTTATTGCTTCCATACAGGCGATCCTGTATTTTGGTATGATGTTAAAGAGGGCAGATACGTTACATCCACTTATTTTCTTCCTGCGGGGCCTGCATGGCTGCAACGGTTCAATACTTTACAATTACCGAAATTTTTTGAAATGTCGAAGATTTGGAACAATGTTGTGCCGCCCCGGTTTCTTAAGTTTTCAAATAAGGATGACGCTGATTTTGAAAACAGTAATCAAAAACACGTTTTTCCGTACAGTTTATCCGAAAATAAACAAAAAGAAAGCAGATATAAATCCTGGTTCAGATTCCCGCCATTTTGTGACAATGCTACTTTATCCCTTGCCGAAGCCGGAATAGACGCTATGAAAATGGGACAAACTAAGTCTACGGATTTTCTTGCGGTTGTCCTCTCGCAGGTAGATAATACAAATCATTCGTTCGGGCCATCCAGCCTCGAAACCTTCAATGTATTGATGCAATTAGACAAAGCGCTTGGCGAATTTTATAATTACCTGGACAAAAAATTAGGACAAGGGAATTATGTTGTTGCGTTGTCTGCTGACCATGGATTCCCTGAGATACCGGAGCAAACGCTCAAACGGGGTAAGCCGGCAAAGCGGCTTTCTGAAAAGGAAATAGAAACTGTTCTGGACAGTGTCAGCCAGCTGTCTGACAAACCACTGGGTTTATCAACGAGAGAAATGCAAAGCCGCATAAAATCTTACCTTTTAAGGCAACCATTTATTGCAGATGTGTATAGCAGCTACCAATTGCAGGATCAATCAACAAACCATGACAAATATCTTGAATTGTACAGAAAATCGTACCGGCCAGACCGTGTTCCGCGGCTGCCATTTTTTTCGTTACGCAGTTTTCAGTCGTCAATCGCTAAGGTAGGTCTGATGGTGCGCCTAAAACCAAACACCATGATTGACCTTGATACCGATATTCATGGGTCACCTTATGACTATGATCGTTATGTGCCTCTTATATTCTTGGGAAATGGGGTCGGGCATGGATGGTCCGCAAAAAAGGTTAATACTATAGATATAGCTCCGTCGCTTGCCAGGCTGGCCCACATAACGCCGACAACAAGGACCGATGGCATCCCTTTGTTTTAAAACACCAGGACACAATTGAATGCCTGTATTTTTTCAATCCCAACGACCCTTTCAACAAATATTCCCCCCGGACGGGGTAGTTTATTTCTTTATCAGGCCGCTATCTTCGGATAAACAATCCTATGCCATTCAAAATGAGAAAATGCATTACAACAATACTGTTACCGCTGTTTAGCTGTATATTCTTCTCCTTTGTGGAAACCAGAAACAGCTATTACAATTCGCTGCCGTCAACTGATTCATTGGCAGGGCAGCGAAAACAAAAAGCAGACTCTATCCTGTTTTCATTGAAAGATAAAGAAATATCGCCGCAGATTCCGTTTTTTCCAACCTGCAGACTTTTACCGGTACCCAGCGCTTACCTGTAAAACACCTGCTGGCAGTCATGAAATACTGGGGTGAGGCCTTGGGTGTAGGTTGTTACTACTGTCATACTCACAGTAGTTGGCCCTCTGATGAGCTAAGGACGAAGCGAATAGCCCGGCAAATGTATGCGATGCGCAATACTATCACCAACGAAATATTGGCGAAAATGACGGATATCGATCCGAAAATTGCGAGGGTAAACTGCGCGACTTGTCACAACGGGAATGCGCTTCCTATCCATCGTTAGGATTGTTAAACGTTGGCGTTTATTTCAAAACATTAATACCTTGTAAATGATTTAAAAAGTCCCAGCCGTTTCATCGGTTATCGGGACGCTATAACCCGGGGGATACATTTAAACCTACTTACAAAAGCCATCAAAACAACCATATTGCGTTCGTCTGCATCATCAGGCTTACATGATTCGGCAAATGAGCAATGTCCGGATGCTTTTTGGCAGCGGCGTCATGGCACATATCCCGCCTTCCGTTGTCCGAAGCTTCTAACCGCGAATAATGTCCCTGGAAATTTTATCTACTATAATACCTGGTCACCACCTTTTACGCCCGCCTTCCGGCCAAAACCAATCAACCCGCGCGGCCGGCCTTTACAAGCTGCACCAGGAAGTAAAAGATCTGCGAAAGGCCCGGAAATAAACCGTAAGCTTCGAGGCAGAGAAAAACAAAAAAAACATTCAGGTACCGCTGGCCCGGGTCATGTTTCAGAATTTTGCCCGACAGCCATTTATTTAGCCCCCGGATATTTGACAGCAGCAGCACTAAGGTTGTTCCAACTATCATCCCGGCTAAAATATCGCTCGGATAATGTACGCCAACGGCCACCCTGCACACGCCGACAGTAAGCATAGCCCACAAAAATGACAGCAAGCCCATATTCTTGTTCTCCAAAAACACGATAGTTACCAGGGCAAAGTATAAGGTTGCGGTGTCGCTCGGAAATGAATAGATCCGCTTATCGGCCGAATCCGGGCTCCATTTTAAGATATTGACTATCCCGAGCCTGTTATCAAAAACCGGGCGGATATGTACCGGCACGTGCGATTGGCAAAATACGCTAGTCAACACACCCAAAATGCAGGCGAGGCCGCCCATAATGATCCTCACCCTCAGGTTAACATCGTTTGTTGAGAACCACAGGTAACAAATACAAAAAAATATCGGGCCGCCCCTCAGCAAAGGGTTCTCAGCAAACATTCCGATCAGCGCGCCCGCACTACCGCCCGATGCCGCTATTTTGTTCAGAAAAAATAAAACTGAGAGGTCCATTTATCGATTTGTCTAAAATTGCCGCTTTAAGAAGTTCCATATAAGCCCGTTACGCCTCACCCCGGCCCTCTCCAGCCGCGTGCCGCCTTAGCTTTAGCGGTAGCGCAAGGAGAGGGAGTTAAAATTAACGGCATTGCTCTTCAAAGTCCTCTCTTTGGAGAGGATTGAGGTGAGGCTGCCGCGCCTTTCGTCAGTTTATTCTTTGGTTATTCCAGGCATTACGCAATAATAAACAAAACATTAATTATTAGTTAGCAAGAAAAAGATTGCTTTATAAATAGTTGGTTTTTTTTCGCTCCGCAATGCCTTTCGCCGGTTCAAGCGTCCCACTTGAACCCAAACAAATATAAGCGTCCCGCTTACGATAACGCCTTGCAATGCCGGGAAATAGTCAGCATATTATTACCATGCCGCGTTATGCACAACCGAAGGGCCGGTGCATGAATATTGGTACAGCAGCGCAAATCCTGCGGGTCCGCTGAAGATCACCGGTAATGTCAGCAGGACGCCGACGGGCAGTTTGGGTTCAAGCGGGACGCTTGAACCGGCGGAGGGCGACGCTTGAACCAGCGGGTTTGTTTACTTTAAAAAGCTATCCAAATAACCAAGTATCGTGTTAGTCTGCATCATCAGGCCTACGTGGGTTTGCGAAGGGACAATGGCCAGGTGCGATTTTGGCATGGGCGCCATATCGGCAGATATGCCGCCGCCCAGTAATTGATAGGTTTTCATCAGTTCAACTTTGTCCAGGCCGTCATTGTCGCCCGAAATGATCAGTACCGGCATAGTAAGCTTCGCGATATTGCCATCGCGCATGTCGAACGGCGTGCCGGCAAAAGCGATCATCTGTTCTAAAAACTTCGTCCATTTTGTTTTATCGGGCGCCACGGCGTCATATCCCGTGTGCAGGGGGGTATTGGTTAAAAATTCGGGTTTCAATGCTTTAAACGCACTCCTTACCTGGGGCAGCCAGCCGGTACTTTTATAGGTAGAAGAAATGATCACTAATTTTGTTACCCTTTTGGGGTTTTGTATAGCAAACTGGTAAGCCACGGAGCCGCCCATGCTATACCCGGTAATATCGGCGCTGTCAACTTTTAAGTGGTCCATTACGCCGGCCACATCGCTGGCCATGGTAGCAAGGTCTAATTTTCTGTCTGAAAAGGGCGTGTGCCCATGTCCCTGCATTTCAATGGCAATTACTTTCCTGGTTTTCGACAATTCAGGTATTAATTGTCCCCAGTTCATCTGAATGGTATAAAAAGCGCCGTGCAGTAAAACGATGGGCCTGCCCTCACCATACACCTCGTAATAAACTTTAATGCCATTAACAGGTACGTAGCCGCTGTCGGCTGGTTTAAGCTGTTGCCCGTTTGACTGCAATATGGTAAAAAAAAGCATGGCGACTATTAATGCCGGTTTGGGAAATTCATTTCCTTTAAATACTCGTTTCATAAGACGTTATTTAGGTTATTGATTTTATTCACAATACAAAGATGGAAGCATTCCGGGATTTTACGGCAGGTAAAAGTGACAAATTGAGGGGCGGATAATGACAAATGTTGCGGTAATATCTAATAGCCCTTATTTTTTTGACCAACGGTCGGATTCCTTTGACGGACGGGAATCTTTTTTCCGATTTTCATGCCTAATATTGTAATGCCATAACAATTTGGCTGTCAATTTATTCATAAGTCGAAAACCAAGTGTTGCAATCGTCATGTTAGCAGAAAAAACCGAAACCATCGCGCCGGCATTAGTGGAAAAACCGTCGTCCGGCAAAATCAACTATATCAATAATCTTAAGGTATTGATGACCGTATTGGTTATCCTTCACCATGCATTTATTACCTATGGTGCCCCCGGCAGCTGGTACTATATGCAAAAAACCACCCACATGGCGGCGCTGTTCCCCATGACGGTTTTTGTAGCCACCAACCAGTCGTTTTTTATGGGATTTTTCTTTTTTCTTTCGGCGCTGTTTATTGGCCCTTCCTATCAAAAAAAGGGCGCCGCCAAATTCCTGGCCGACCGGCTAAAACGATTGGGCATACCGCTGGCGTTCTATTCGTTGGTACTTTCACCCATTCTAAATTATATTGTCGAACATTATGGCTATGGCCGGCACCATTCTTTTATCGAATACATGTCGGGCTATCATCACTGGATAGATTTTGGGGTAATGTGGTTTGTAGCGGCATTGATAATTTTTAACCTGGCGTATGTGTTTATAAAAAATATTCCTGCATGGAATTTAAATTTTAAGATCGCCTTCCCCTCAAACAAACAATTGCTGATCGGCGCCCTGTGTTTGGGGCTGGCTTCTTTTTTAACCAGGCTGGTATTTCCTACAGGCTGGACATTAAAGCCGCTTGGGTTTCAGCTGGGATATTTCCCGCAGTATATCGCGCTTTTCGTAATGGGGCTCGTCGCTTCGAAAAATAACTGGCTGGCACAATTAAATTTAAAACAGGGAACAGCCATGCGCGGGATGGCCCTTTTTATGGTGCTGCTAGTTTTGCCGCTCATATTCATCGCATTTTTAATGGCGAAAGTACCGGGCTCGTACTTTAACGGCGGATGGAATTGGTTTGTATTCTCCTATGCCTTTTGGGAACAGCTAACCGGTGTTATGATCATGACTGCCTTGCTCTGCATCAGCAAATTTAAATGGAACAATCCCTCGGCCTTTATGGAGCGTTTATCGGCAAACGCCTTCGGCGCCTATATTTTTCACCCGCTAGTGCTTATCTCTTTATCGCTGCTGGTACAATCCTGGTCTGTGGACCCGGTGGTTAAACTGATCGTGGTTGCCCCTTCGGCAGTGGCATTAACCTTTTTTATGGTTTCCCTGATCAGGAAAATACCTTTAGTAAGCCGCATAATTTGAATTGTTATGTGATGGCCGCTTAGCGTCGAATATCCAATTTTAGATATTTCTTTTTTTCATCATGAAAATTTATCTAACTTTCCCTGAACAAAGCTTTCAAAATAACTTCCGCAGAATGAGATAACGATTTTAAGCTGAGCGAAATCGTCGGTATATGTTGGCGCCAATGTCGCCTCCGTAGTTTACTCACCCGGTCGTTTCCGCTAGCCAGCGGATCGACCACCCTCTCTGCTGCGCAAAGAGGGGAACTGCGTGGTTCTCCCTTTTCCCCTCTCTACAACGTAGAGAGGGGTGACAATCCGCCTAAGGCGGAGAAGTCGGGGTGAGTTAACGGGCGGCCACGAAATTATGAGGAAGTTATTTTGAAAGTTTTGCTAAGCAACTTTACCTGCTCAATTTAAATTATCATGAAAAAATCTGCCATTTCCTTTGCCGTATTGGCATTGCTGTTTTTAATCGCTGTCTGTTCGTTTAAGCTTTCGGGCGATCATCCAACATTAGCCATCGGCGCAAAGGCGCCTGATTTCAACCTGCCGGGCGTCGACGGTAAAACGTATACCCTCAGCTCGTTTAAAAGTTCGCCCGTATTGATGATCGTATTTACCTGCAACCACTGCCCCACCGCACAGGCTTACGAAGACAGGATCATCCAGCTGACCAGCGACTACAGCAGCAAAGGCGTGGCTGTTATAGCCATTATGCCCAACGATCCGCAGGCGATCCGCCTTGACGAGCTGGGCTATACCGACATGAGCGACAGCTTTGACGAAATGAAGCTGCGCGCAGCACAGAAGCATTTTAATTTTCCGTACCTGTACGATGGCGCCACCCAATCCGTGGCAAAAGCATACGGCCCCATAGCAACGCCCCATGTGTTTATTTTTGATAAAGACAGGCGGCTTCGTTACTCCGGCCGTATTGATGATGTAGAAAAGCCCGGCAAAACGCCGCACGTGCAGGACACGCGGAACGCACTGGACGCTGTGCTTGCCGGCAAAAAGCCGTCGGTGGCGACTACCAAAGTATTCGGCTGCTCGATAAAGTGGGCCGAAAAGGAGGACTGGAAGCAGCGGGCGCGGGATGAGTGGGCAAAAGAGCCGGTTAAAATAGATACCATCGGCGCTTGGGGCGTAAAAAAGCTGATGCAAAATAATTCGGACAGTCTGCGGCTAATTACCGTTTGGTCGGTTACGAGCGGCCCCAGCAAATCCGCCTTCCGGGAGTTTATCGATATGAACCGGATGTACCGCCGCCGCGATTTCCAATTTATCTCCATCAGCACAGATAGCCCTGCCGACAGCGGTAACGCACTTAAATTTTTAATGCAGTCGCAGGCATCGGCCGTAAATTTTATATTCAACAGCAACGATAAGGACAAATTGAATACCGCTTTAGGCATGAAGTCGCAGGGAACGCTACCTTATACATTACTGGTTGAGCCGGGCGGAAAAGTTGTTTATGCAAAGCAAGGCGCCATTGATCCCGCCGGGGTAAAAAAAGCGATTGTGGACGATAAGATGATCGGGCGATATTATTAAATTCGCTGGCTGCTAATTGAAAAACAATTTCTTTGCTTTCATATTAATTCGCATTTTTATAGCCCGAACTATTAAAATTCATCATACTAAATAGATCACTATTCATAAAAAAATGGGAAAAGTAATTCTTGTAACCGGCGCTTCGTCCGGTATAGGTTTAGCCGTTGCTACCGCATTGCAGGCCAAGGGGCATACAGTTTATGGCTCATCGCGCGATATAAACCGTCTTAAATCGGTTTCCTTTAAGCCGGTCCAACTGGATGTTACCGACGATGCATCGGTAAAAGCCGCGGTTGATAAAATTATCGCAGCCGAAGGTAAGATCGATGTGCTGGTAAACAATGCCGGCAATGGCGTTACCGGCCCGGCTTATGCAATGCCCGTTGACTATGCAAAAAAACAATTCGAGGTCAATTTTTTTGGCGTGGTGCGGGTAAGCAGCGCGGTTATCCCAAAAATGATAGAGGCTAAGCAAGGCCTGGTGATCAACCTCAGCTCGCTGGCAGGTTTATTTGGTTTACCCTACCAGGGCATGTACAGCGCGTCGAAATATGCTATCGAGGGTTATTCACAAAGCATGCGGATGGAATTGCGGAACACCGGCGTTAAAGTTGTGGTATTAAACCCCGGCGATTTTAAAACCGACTTTACCCAAAGCCGCGAAAAAGTTCCTTTCCCTTTAAAAAACGAACAATTGGAAAAGGAATTTAATACCGCCGTTGCCAGCATGGAAAAGGACGAGAGCGTAGGCGCAAACCCGGATGTAATCGGTAAAAAAGTATGCCAGATAGTTGATTCGTCAAGCCCGGCGCACCGGTACCTGGTAGGCGCTTTTGGCCAAACCATCGCCGTTACATTGAAGCATATATTGCCCGGAGGCTTGTTCGAAAAATTAATGAACGACCATTACGGGATAAAGTAAAGACTCCGGAGACTTCGGCGCAAATTTGCATAAGCCGCTATAAATTATCTGTCTTATGTCAACATACCGGCGTACAGCCGGCCTTTTTGCCATGCCTTTCGGCCTGAAATCATAAAAAACCGCAGGTGAGATCAACGAGTAACAAGCTCTTGGTCAATTTGTTGGCCCACCTGTTCAATGAGCGACGCAGGTATTGGTATACTTGGCCCACCTGAGAAATACCAACCAGAATCATTTTTTTTTAAATGAAAGTATAGATCTAGGTCTGATCCGGTATTTTTAAAATGAAATTCTTGAAAATCCAAGGTTGTAACCGGTCCCGTAGCTACTGATCCGGTAGGCAACTTAACTTTTGCATATAAAACTAGAATTGGCATATCGTATATGTTAAGATGTTAAATTCTTTAATCTATTGTGTAATATCTTTTTTAGATTCTCATTAAATGTACGAACAAAAGACAAGCTATTATATTTGTTTTCATACCATTTTGTTAGGATATCACTTCGTTTTCTCTTAGCTTCTATAATAATTCCCCTCGGCAACTGTCCGGCATTTATTTTAACGATCATTTCTGTAAAAACTTGTAATAAAGAATTAATTGAGCCGATTAAATTTCTTTCAAATTCAGACAATGATAAATTTAATTCTCTTATTATGGAGCCTAAATCCTGTTCATCGTAAAAAACATTAATTCGGATTCTGAAATATCTCTGAGGTATTTTAGATTGGACAATTCTTCTTTTATTTTGTTTAAAATCGATTCGGACTCTGAAACGTATCTTCGTAATTCTAAATCAGATATTTCACCATTATCATCAAAATAATCAATCTCATTTTTTATAAGGTCCGTCTTTGTAAAATTTAAAACCAATACCCAAGTTGCTTTATAATAATTTATGATAGAAGACCTTTCTGCCGCTCTTAAATGAATCAGATGCTCATTTTTGTATGATAAATCTGATCTTAGTTCTTCCGTCTTTATAGCTAACGAAGTTTTTATGCTCTCGACGATCTGGGTTATTTCTCCTATATCTTCTTTAGTGGCTAAATTTTTCCCTTTTTCACTGCTGTAAGATTTTGCAAAAAGTTTAATGCACACAAGGACGAAACCGACTACTTGTACAATTACAATGAACCAAAATTTGAAATCAGTAACGTGCGTAGCGTCCATTATCAAATATAATCATAAATTTCAATCGACAGATTATTATTCCGAATCCGCTCTCTCAAAAGTGTCTTATAACAATGTCTTTCTGCTGTGGGATTATCCTGATTCCAATTAAAATCCGCACATTTGCACATCCAAAATTTGCAAACCCGATAATGAGCGTTTCTTTATTAGCCCAAAACCTGCATGGGTCCGAAATTATAAAAATAGCAGGCGAGATCAACGAGTTAAAGCGGCAAGGGCAAAACATTGCCAATTTAACGATAGGAGATTTCGATTCGGAAATTTATCCTATTCCCAACCAACTGAAAGACGGTATTGTTGAAGCCTATGGCCACAACCAAACCAATTACCCCCCGGCCGACGGCATGCTTGGCCTGCGCGAGAGTGTTTCGGCATTTTTAAAAAGCAGGTACGATCTGGATTATGCGCCAAACCAGGTATTGATTTCGGGCGGGTCAAGGCCTTTGATATATTCTATTTACATGGCTATTGTCGACCCCGGCGATAAGGTGGTTTTTCCAACCCCGTCGTGGAACAATAACCATTACTGTGACCTTACCCGGGCCCAGGCCGTGATCATCCCGACAGGCCCCGAACATAATTTTATGCCTACGGCGGATGATATCCAGCCGCATATCAAAGGCGCCACGCTGTTGGCCCTGTGCTCGCCGCTAAACCCGACCGGTACCATGTTCAGCAAAAAGGACCTGGAAGAAATTTGCGACCTGGTTATCGCCGAAAACAAAACCCGCAAGCCAGGCGAAAAACCGCTTTATATTCTGTATGACCAGATATATTCACAGCTAACCTTCGGCAATCACCGGCATTACGACCCGGTAAGCCTGCGCCCTGAGCTAAAAGACGTGGTTATTTTCGTCGATGGGGCATCAAAGTGCTTTGCTTCAACGGGCGTACGCGTTGGCTGGGGCTTCGGCCCCGCGCATGTGATCAATCATATGAAAGCTATTGTTGGCCATATGGGTGCATGGGCGCCAAAGGCTGAGCAGGTGGCAATGGCAAAGTTCCTGAAAAACGACGATGAGGTTAACAGCTACCTGGGTAAATTAAAGGAAAATATACAAAGCAGCTTAACTGCGCTTTATGAGGGCTTTCAGCAGCTAAAAGCCGAAGGTTTTATGGTAGATGCCATTGAACCGATGGGCGCCATTTACCTTACCGTAAAAGTTGACTACAGCGGTAAAACCACCCCCGATGGCAAGGTGCTGAAAACCGCAACCGACATCAACTTTTACCTCATCAAAGAAGCAAAGGTGGCGTTTGTGCCATTTTCGGCCTTCGGTACAGGCGAGGAAATAAACTGGTTCCGCGTATCCGTTGGCGCCAGCACCCTGCAGGATATCGTGGAATTGATACCGAGGATAAAAGAGGCGTTGGGTAAGTTGAAGTAGTTGTTTTAAACCGATAAAATTTAGAGCCGTTAACCTTTGAAAGGTTAGCGGCTTTTTGGGCCTTTTTCACTAATCATATTTTCTCTCTCTTTGTACCTAAAGCCGCTGTTTTAGCAGCCAGATCATCGCCATGACACTGCCCTGACTTAAATACCAAAAAAGTCAAAAAATAAACATCTGTTAATCAATCGATTGAATGAATGTGACATTTAGATGAAACGGAGAGCGTTTTTTGTGATGTTAATTTGCTGCGTGATTCAAATCACTAACAATAATTTAACTTATAACATCATGAAAAGTTCATTAAAAATTTCAGTCTTAGCAGTAGCTTTTGCCGGGTTTGCATTTGGCGCAAAAGCACAAACCACTTCGGCCACAAGTAAATCAAATTCATCAAACGGGGTAATTTTAAGCATCGGCGTTGATGCCGGCATCCCTACTGGTAATTTAAATAATTCGTATGATTGGAACCTTGGCGGTTCGGTACAGGCCGATATACCGGTGGTGCAGCACCAATTGTTTGTAACAGTTAATGCCGGTTACAATAACTTTTTTGGCAAAACAAATATTGCGGGCACCGGCCTCGACGCAACCAATATCCAATTGCTGCCGGTTAAAGCCGGTTTAAAATTTTTCCCGGTAGCTAATTTTTACATCCAGGGAGAAGCGGGAGCGGCTTTTTCATTAAACAAATCCGACCTGGGTTTTGATAACAGCGCAGCCTTCGTTTATGCACCGCAAATCGGCGTTCAGTTTCCCCTGGGCGGTAAGAGTTACCTGGATGCAGGAGTGCGTTATGAGGCGACAACCAAGTTCAACAGCAATATAGACGGCAGCACAGTGAATTTCGTCGGCCTGCGCGTAGCTTATGCTTTTGATACCAAGTAAATCTGCCAATGTAAATACAATGACGGGGCGAGCGGCTGGCTCCCTCCATTGTTCAATCAATGTCGTTTGGTTAAGCCCAAGTGCTCTCAAACGCGCCGGTGGCCTCACCCTGCCCTCTCCAAAGGAGAGGGTTCTGAAGAGGCGTAGCGAAGAGCGCAGCTAAAGTCCTCTCCTTTGGAGAGGATTAGTGAGGGCTTCGCCGTTTAGGTGAGGCCAAAATGTCAGGTGAACCCTTAACCAAACGACCTTGATTATTCAATGAGCACAAGAAAACCAATATCAAATTAAAAACGTAAATTTCATGTCCGCATCAAAAATTAAAGTCAGGATGTACAAAGTATTTCTTATAGCGTTTCTTTTTATATTAAAGGTGAGCCCCTCATGGGCACAAAATAATTGGAAATTGACTGCGGAAAAGGATGGCATAAAGGTTTATACATGCCTGGTGCCCGGCTCAAAGATAAAAGCCATTAAAGTTAAAGCCTCTTTTAATGCCAATCCGTCGCAGTTGGTTGCGCTCATCATGGATGTCAATTCAGCTACGGATTGGGTGTACCATACCAAATCGTCTGTGCTTGTTAAACAGGTTTCACCGTCGGAACTTTATTATTACTCGGAGATCAGCCTGCCATGGCCGGCTACCAACAGGGATTTTGTAGCCCATTTAACGGT
>Ga0134126_10001618_pt1 | contig 28743 bp, 26 predicted proteins | sample KB31752_FD_96881 | JGI IMG/M metagenome (GOLD analysis project Ga0134126, IMG submission 96881) | Terrestrial soil microbial communities with excess Nitrogen fertilizer from Kellogg Biological Station, Michigan, USA - KB3-175-2 | ecosystem: Environmental > Terrestrial > Soil > Unclassified ... | reverse complement strand
GATATTCGTAAAATGCCGGATAAGAAGTATATAACTTATTGAGATCAGTTAAACATTGTTGCAATTTTTTATGAGGCTCATAAACTAATAAATGCCAGTCAAGTTCCCTGGTATAATTCCACTCAGAAGTTTGCCCAAATTCATTGCCCATAAAAAGTAACTTACCTCCCGGATGCGTGTACATATAAGTGTACATTGTCCTAAGGTTGGCAAACTTCTGCCAGTCATCACCCGGCATTTTATAAAGCATCGGCGATTTTCCATGCACTACTTCATCATGGCTTAACGGAAGAATAAAATTTTCGTCATAAAAATAAACCATACTAAAGCTAAATTTATCCTGGCTATCTTTTCTGAATAATGGATCCACTTTGAAATAATCAAGTGTATCGTGCATCCATCCCATCATCCATTTCATCCCAAATCCAAGTCCGCCATGAGTAGTAAGGCCGGTAATTTGCGGCCAGTCGGTAGATTCTTCGGCAATCATTTGCACATCCGGAAAATCTCTGTAAACCATTTCATTCAAATTTTTTATAAAAGCAATAGCTTCTAAATTCCCATTTCCACCGTGTTCGTTAGGCTCCCACTCACCTTCTTCTCTTGAATAATCAAGACGAAGTATAGAACTTACCGCATCTACACGTAAGCCATCGATGTGATAAAGATCAAACCAATAGCGGGCATTACTTATTAAAAAGGATCTCACTTCTCCTCTTGCATAATTAAAAATGTATGAATTCCAATCGGGATGAAACCCCTTTCTCATATCGGCATATTCATAAGTATGCGTTCCGTCGAACATGTATAATCCATGGGCGTCGTGCGGAAAATGAGAAGGAACCCAATCCAGGATGACGCCTATATCTTCTTTGTGAAAAGCATCAATCAACTTCATAAAACCTTCCGGTATGCCAAATCTCGAGGTGGGCGCATAATACCCACAGCCCTGGTAGCCCCAGCTTCCGTCAAAAGGGAATTCCATCACAGGCATCATTTCCACATGCGTAAATCCCAACTTCTTTACGTATGGTACCAATAGCGTTATCAATTGCTCATAAGAATTGAATGAATCTTCATCATCGGCAACCGGTTTCATCCAGCTTCCCAGGTGTACTTCGTATATGCTCCATGGAGCGGTTAGCGAATTAAAACGCTTTCGTTTAGCCATCCACGTTGCATCATTCCATGTGTACTGAATATCTTTTGTTTTGGAAGAAGTAGCAGGGCGTGTTTCCCAATGCCTGGCGAATGGGTCACCTTTTAATATCCTGGCGCCGGCGAACCCATCGATATAATATTTATAATTTGAAAATTCTTCTATGTCCGGAATAAAACCTTCCCAAATCCCCGATCTTTCTAATCTTACGAATAAGGGATGGGCTTCAAAATTCCAATGATTAAAATCGCCCACCACACTTACATAAGTAGCATTGGGTGCCCACACGGAAAAATAATACCCTTTTCTATTCAACACTTTAGCTGGATGCGACCCAAATATTTTATACAAGCTATAATTAGTACCATTTTGAAAATTCCTGATGTCTTCCTCCTTAAATAAGGAATAATTCCAAACGGGTTTTGTAGAATCGACAAAATTTTCTTCTTCGTAAAGTGTTGTTTTAACTGGCATATTGCAATTTACATTTTTTTCGCAAAGTATTTAGGCGACAATAACCTGCTTTTTTACAAAATTTTATATATAATCATTTTATTTATAATTCCACATCAATATAGGCCGGCTCTTTTTTTACAATTTTATGATAAACTTAATCCATATTTGCACTATCGCACCATCCGAAACTAATGAAGAAAATTGCACCTGCTTTTATCCTGTTATATTTTTTGCCGAAACTTGTTTTTTGCCAAAGTTCCATTGTAAGGGGTAGCATATCGGACTCCACGTCTTCTATAAAACCTGCAAATGCAGTAATATCACTGTTGCGCCAAAAAGACTCAACGCTGGTAAAATTTGTAAGGAGCGATCAAAACGGGAATTTCGAAATCGACAAACTGGATAGCGGTGAATATTTAGTAATGATTACTTATCCCAAATATGGCGATTATATAGACCATATAAAATTACAAAATGCGCAAACGTTAGACTTGAATAAAATCTATCTCACCCGGAAAGCAAAATTATTAGAGGCCATTATAATACACCAGGCTGCCATGAGAATTAAAGGAGATACCACAGAATTTACCGCCGATAGTTTTCACATAAAGCCTAATGCAAACGTAGAAGATCTCTTAAAAGAGTTGCCGGGGATACAGGTTGATAAAGATGGAAAGATAACTGCACAAGGACAACAGGTGCAAAAAATTTTAGTTGACGGAGACGAATTTTTTAGTGATGACCCTACAGTAGCCACCAGGAACCTAAGAGCTGATGCAATAGACAAGGTACAGATTTATGATAAAAAAAGTGATGAAGCTACTTTCACCGGTATTGATGACGGACAAAAAACAAAAACAATTAATTTAAAATTGAAAGATAATGCCAGGCACGGCTATTTCGGCAAGCTCTCTGCTGGCGCCTTAGATAAATATTATAATGCTTCGGCAATGATAAATGCTTTTAAAGCAAAAAGAAAATTAGCCGCATTTGCTATCGCCAGTAGTACCGATCAAACCGGGCTTAACTGGGATGATTCAAGAAATTACGGATTTGATAACAACGATGTAGCATTTGATGGAAGCAGCGTGACGGTAACATCTAACGAGAGCGGCGATTTAGGAGTGTCTGATTTTTATGGACAAGGGTTACCCAAAAGTATCAAAGCCGGCCTTCACTTTTCCAATAAATGGAACGGGGAAAAATACAATGCAAATGGCAACTATGTATTTAATAAAATGTCAACGGTAAGTAGCGGCAATACCTACACGCAAAATATTCTGGCCGATTCTGTTTACTATACCCGCAACACCGCCAATATTAATTCAGACAAGTTGAGACATACTCTTAGTGGGAAAATAGAAATCCAATTCGACTCATCTTCTTCATTAAAACTAACTGCATTTGGAAGTGCAGGCAACAGTCAAAACGTTAGTGAAGGCCAAACAGAATCTTTAAGCCAGGAAAATAAACGCGTTAATAGCAGCATAAGAAATTCCACATCTGATGGCAATAATGCTGATTTTAATACCTCTGTTCTGTGGAGAAAAAAATTAAAAAAACAAGGACGCACTATTTCAATTTCATTTAATGAACGGTATTCCGAATCAGATAGCAAAGCATTTATGAATAATCGTTCGAATTTTTATAACACTAATAGTTTTGTCTACACAACTGATACAACAGATCAAAATAAGTTAAATGATGTTTCCAATAATATTATTGGAGCTAAAGCGACTTATACAGAGCCGCTTTCAAAAAAATCTTTCCTGGAGTTTAACTATTCGCTTTACAACAATAACAGCATTCAGAAAATAGAAACCTTTAATAAAGATTTTAGTGGAAAATATTCCGTGCTTGTAGATTCATTAAGCAATGATTTCAAATATAGTTATCTGACACATAGTGGGGGTGTCAATTATCTCTTTAATGATAAGGAGGTAAATTTTTCATTTGGGGGAAATATTGCCAACACTGCATTTCAGCAAACCGACAACTTTCGGGATAGCACCAGGAAATCAAATTACTATAACTTCTTTCCGCGTGCCAGCTTCCGTTATAAATTCAATGCTTTCAGTAATTTTAATATCAACTATAATGGGAGTACGCGCCAACCTACCATTGACCAAATTCAACCTTTAAAAAACAATGATGATCCTTTGAATATTATCGTTGGCAATCCCGCTTTAAAACAACAGTTTTCGAACACCTTTAATATGTTTTATAACAATTACCAGGTTTTGAATCAAAGGTTCTTCTACCTGGGAGGTAATGCAAACTTTACAAAAGACCAGATAAGCAGCAGTTATACTATTGATACACTCGGAAGAAAGGTAAGCAGATATGTAAATGTTGACGGCAATTATTCTTTTGGATTTTATGGAGGAGTAGGGATGAAAATACCTAAAACAAATATTACCGTGCAGATTGGGCCAAACGCAAATATTTCGCAATCCGGAAATTATATTAACGGGGAAAAAAATACGACCAAAAACACAAACCTTTCAGCAAGGCTTGCAATGCGAATGGACAAAAAGGATGTTTATGAATTCGGCTTTGCAGCAGCCCCTGCTTATACTAATTCAAAATCAAGCATAAGTTCTGTAGCAGGCACGCAGTATTGGAGTTATCTCTTTTCGCTTGAGGGAGATTATCAATTGCCATGGAAAATGGAAATAGGATCTGATGTTGATTTTAATTTAAGGCAAAAAATAAGCGCTTTCGACATTAATAATAATGTCATATTGTGGAATGCCTACCTGGAAAAGAAATTTTTAAAAAACGATATGCTTAGGTTGCGCGCAAGTATCAATGACATACTCGATCAGAATAAGGGGTATAGCCGTACGGTGCAACCTTACGCGATAGAAGAAAAAAATTATCTCACATTTAGAAGATACGGTCTCATAACGCTTATTTATAACTTTAATAATAAGGGAGGAACCGGGGCCCCGACAACCAAATTTTAATATTCTATTTAATGAAAAAAATAGTCTCCATAATACTTGTTCTCTTTGTTGCAAAATCCGCGTTGGGGCAAACCCGGTTTATTTCAAAAGGAATCATTGAATTTAAAAAGCGAACCAATTTATGGGCGGATCTTAAAGGCAGTTATGCAGAGCAAATGAAAAAATCATCGCCTGAGTACAAAACCGATTATTTCAATTATGAGTTTGACAATGACAAATCGATTTACGCTCCCGGACGGCAATCTAATGATAAGCCTTCTTCTTTTTTTGGAACTCCCGCAACTGATAACGAGGTTTATAGCGATTATAAAACAAGAAAATATATTGCCCGCAAAAGTGTGTTTGAAAAAACATTTTTAATTGAGGATAGTTTAAGAAATGCAACCTGGAAAATCACCAATGATTTTAGAGAAATCGCCGGATTCAATTGTCGCAGGGCTACTACTATCATTATGGATTCTATTTTTGTAGTGGCATATTACACGGATGAAATAATGATTTCAGGAGGGCCGGAAAGTTTCAATGGATTGCCCGGAATGATAATGGGATTGGTCATTAACAGGCTTCACACTACGTGGTATGCGACCAAAATACAAGAGAATGGCGTAGATGCCAAAGATATTAGCCCTCCAAAATCAGGAAAAAAAACAGATAATGAGAAACTGCTTGACATACTAAAATCTTCAATGAAAGTTTGGGGAGACGATGCGCTTAGTAATATTTGGGCAGCAATGATTTAGAATCGCCTGATATCCCTAGCAAACATTTCATCTGTGACCTTGTATAGAAAATGAAAATTTTCAGTTTTTGTTGGTTTACTGTGTTGCAGGTCCGGCATTATATCTTCAATTTGAATGGAATTGTTAACTTTATATCAAACCTGTTGAATTATGAAAACGCTATTGGTACCAGTTGACTTTACATCGACTTCAGAAAATGCGGTAAGGTTCGCAGCCGAATGGAGCAGAAAATATTTGTATGAAAGAATTATTTTGGTAAAATCATTTTATACTTCAATGTATGAAAGCGTAATAATGGCCGGAGAATTTGCTAACGTTGACCAAAACTACCTGAACAGCATCAGGACAAAAGAAAAAGAAAAACTAAATAGTTGGTGTAAGGACCTTGATGAAAAAACAGGTGATGGAATCCTGGTGCAATCTTCAGTGAGCGAATTACCACTGTTAAGAACAATTATTCAAATTGTAAATTCCGAGCATCCGGAAATGATATTATTGGGCCATGATCAAATCAATAATTCCAACACTGCGTTTGTATCAGGCAACGTAATAAGCATTGCCAAAAGCAGCCCGGTAAGGGTTTTAGTGGTTCCTGCAAACTGTGCTTATCAGCCGGTACACGAAGTTTTAGTACCCTGCGACTTCAATAAAGTGGAATCGTTGAATAAAATAAACAGCCTTCGCACATCGCCCAGATGGCATGACGTAAAACTTCTCATTTTAAATGTAGATGCTAAAAGAGATGGCTCTAATCCGGATGAAAAATTTAAAATCGCGGAGGCAGGCCTCCATGATTATTTGAAAAATTTTAACCACGAAATTTATTATGCTGAAGACAAAAATGTGATAAGAGGGATACTCGATTTTCCCAAAATAAATGAAATGCAATTGATGATTGCTTTGCCGGGAAGTTATAGTTTTCTTTACTCTTTAACGCACAAGAGTATATCAGAAGCACTTTTCAAGAACACAATTTTGCCGGTAATGATCCTTAAATAATTCCGGTCACAGCAGACAGACAAATAAACGTAATTCTTATTTACACCTCCAAAATTTACCGCATTAAATATTAATAATATTTCTTTTAATTTTTGATTGCATGTCCAAAGGAATGTGATTTAATATTTCGTCTTTAAGCCTGTCTATTAGCTGCTCCTTTACAAAATAGCGATAAGTAACCAACCCTATCTCACGCACCGGTGCCGGAGCCTTAAAGTAACGGATATTCCTTTTTTGTCTTGCGCTCATATCTTTCAGTGCTAACTTTGGCAGGATGGTAATTCCTTTATTTGCCTCCACAATCCTCTTCAATGTTTCAATACTACCCGTGGCAAAATCAAGCTGGTGCAAATCTTTTTCCTTATTTTTCAATTCACACAAATTAAAGACCTGCGACCTCAGGCAATGCCCTTCTTCGAGTAGGCATAGACGGTTTATATCAATATCATTTGCAAGTACATATTTCTTTTTTAATATTTTTTCCCCGGTTGCAGCATATACTACAAACTGTTCATAAAACAGTACCTGCTCATTAATCGATGGAAGATTAAGGGGCGTTGACAACAGTCCTGCGTCCAGGTCATGTCTTTCCAATTTTTGAATAATATCATCGGTAGTAAGCTCGCTGATTTTGAGTCTTACCATTGGATAATTTTTTAAGAAAGAAGTCATGAATAAAGGAAGTAAATAAGGAGCAAGCGTGGGGATTATTCCAATTCTTAATTCTCCGCTTAATTCTCCCTGTGCTTCCAACACAATTCCCCGGAGGCGGTCGCTCTCATGCAAAACTATTTTTGATTGAGCAATTATCTTTTTGCCAATTTCTGTTGGAACTACGGGTTGCCTGCTGCGGTCAAATATCTTAGTGTCCAATTCCTCTTCGAGTTTTTTAATCATCATACTCAGCGTAGCCTGCGTGACAAAGCACCTCTCTGATGCTTTCACAAAATGACGGCAGTCGTCAACTGCTACTATGTATTCTAATTGTTGAATATTCATAAAACAACTTTTAATTTATCACAAGTAATCTATTTAAACTATTCTAAACTTTTCTAAGTCTTCCGATAGCTGCCACATTTAAAAATAGCATAGATACAATCTATACGAAGATAGATAATATCAGTACAATTGAATATTAATAAGGGGTAAATTTGATGCACATTAAAATAAGTTGAGATAAAACATTAAACAATCACCATTTAAATCTTTATTATGAAACAGGAACAAGACAAGCTCAATAAGCTGACGACAAACACGGGAACGCCGGTACCCGACAATCAAAATATACAAACAGCGGGCGTGCGCGGACCGGCCTTGTTGCAGGACTTTTGGTTCCTGGAAAAAATGGCACACTTTGATCGCGAAGTAATTCCTGAAAGAAGGATGCACGCGAAAGGCTCAGGAGCATTCGGAACATTTACCGTTACACACGATATTACAAAATACACCATGGCTGATATTTTTTCAGAGATTGGGAAGAAAACTGAAATGTTTGTCCGGTTCTCGACAGTGGCCGGTGAGCGCGGTGCAGCCGATGCAGAAAGAGATATACGCGGTTTTGCAATGAAATTTTATACCAAACAAGGCAACTGGGATTTGGTAGGTAATAATACGCCCGTTTTCTTTTTTCGCGACCCTATGAAGTTTCCGGACCTGAATCACGCGGTAAAACGTGACCCAAAAACCAATTTACGAAGCGCGGATAATAACTGGGATTTCTGGACACTTCTTCCCGAAGCGCTACACCAGGTAACTATAGTGATGAGCGACAGAGGGATTCCAAAAACATTGAGGCACATGCACGGTTTCGGAAGCCATACTTTTAGTTTTATCAACGCCAAAAACGAAAGGCATTGGGTAAAATTTCATTTCCAAACACAACAGGGAATTGAAAATCTATCGAACGAAGAAGCTATAAAATTAATTGGCACTGACAGAGAATCTCATCAAAGAGATCTTTTCACCAGCATTGAAAAAGGAGATTTTCCTAAATGGAAAATGTCTGTGCAAATAATGACGGAGGAGCAGGCCAACAATCATCCACAAAATCCTTTTGATCTCACTAAAGTATGGAAACACTCAGATTACCCATTGATTCCGGTTGGAGAATTTGAACTGAACCGTAATCCTGAAAATTATTTTGCTGATGTAGAACAAGCGGCGTTTAATCCGGCTAATATTGTTCCGGGTATTGGATTTTCTCCCGACAGGATGTTGCAGGGAAGATTATTTTCTTATGGTGATGCACAGCGTTACCGCCTTGGAGTAAATAATTCACAAATACCGGTAAACGCACCTAAGTGCCCCTATCATGCTTTTCACCGCGACGGAGCTATGCGCGTAGATGGTAATTATGGCGCCACAAAGCATTACGAGCCAAATAGCTTTAATGAATGGAACGAACAACCTCAGTATAAAGAACCACCGTTAGCGCTTCATGGCGATGCCGGTGCATGGGATCATCGCCCTGATGATAATGACTATTATTCGCAACCCGGTGACCTTTTCCGCTTAATGAGCGAAAAACAAAAGCAATTACTTTTCAACAATACGGCGGCAGAAGTAGGTCAGGCACAGAAATTTATCCAGGTAAGACATATCCGAAATTGCTACAAAGCAGACCCGGCCTATGGTGAAGGCGTTGCGAAAGCATTGGGGTTAACAATGGATGAAGTAAATAGTTTTCAGTTGGAGCGGGAAGCTTTATAAATCCTGGCATTTTCCTCTTTTAGCGCAGTACCCTTATTAAAAAGCATTTTGAAAAATAATCTTTCAAAATGCTTTTTTATTTGAACCATTCAATCGATTAACGTCTTCAGAAAGTGAATATCTAACAAAACAATAATACCGTTTTTAGCTCCCAAACTTTTCTTTTCACGAACTTTGACAGAAACCCTTTGAAGAATGAACATAAAATTATCCTCAATTCCATTTTCACTATTAGAACTTGCAACTGTATCCGAAGGAGATTTGCCGAAAGATACATTTATTAAAATCCTGGATCTTGCGAAGCATGTAGAAAAAGCTGGTTACAATCGTTTTTGGCTTTCAGAGCATCACAATATGATTAGCGTGGCAAGTTCAGCTACTTCGGTTTTAATAGGATATATTGCCGGTGGCACGTCTACCATTCGAGTAGGATCCGGCGGTATTATGCTGCCCAATCACTCCCCGCTGGCAGTAGCCGAACAATTCGGTACATTGGAATCTATTTATCCCGGAAGGATTGATCTTGGCTTGGGCAGGGCGCCAGGAACTGATCAGCAAACCGCCATGGCATTACGAGGTGATTTTTTCAACAACGCCCAGGAGTTTCCGCAAAATGTATTGAAACTGCAAGCCTATTTTTCGGAAGAAAATAACACAGCAAAAGTTAGAGCAATACCCGGAGAAGGATTAAGTATTCCAATCTGGATTCTGGGCTCAAGCACTGATAGTGCCCAACTGGCGGGGCTTTTAGGGCTTCCTTATGCATTTGCGAGCCATTTTGCACCCGCTCAATTTGAAACTGCCATACAGTTATACAGGAAAACCTTTAGGCCTTCTGAATATCTTAAAAAACCTTATGTAATGGCTTGCGTAAACATGATAGCGGCAGATACCGATGAAGAAGCAAATAAATTAGCTACCTCGCTTTATCAAATGTTCATAGGAATTGTAACCGGCCGAAGGAAACTTTTGCAACCCCCCGTTGATAATATGAATGATATCTGGACGGATTATGAAAAAGAACTTACCAGCCAAATGTTAGCCTATTCATTTATAGGAAATCCTGAAACCATTAAACACCAAATGCATGACTTTATTAACCAAAATCAGGTTGACGAAATAATGGTAATCTCAAATATTTATGATATTAGGGCCAAAATTCATTCTTATGAATTGTTCTCAAGGCTAATGAAAGAAGGCTAAAGTTATGTATCAACCTGGATTTCTCCCGGTCTTTGCTCACAAAGCCGCTAAAATAAAAACAAACTGATTTTGTGTCCTTCGTGTGTTGGTAGGTTAATTTATGATTGACATATCACTTATTATAAAATAATACTATTACGATTTACGTTTAAGCTTTGCTATCATTGTAAATGATAATCATCATTATTTGTCTGCCGACTGGTAGGTTGGTTCGTTTGCAGCGAGTTGACACAAATAGTGGAATGCGTAATATTTCCGTTTTGCCCTAAATGCACCGCTTTTTGGCATTCTTCCCTGATTTTGCAAAACAGGCCATGAAAAGGAATTTCCTTACCCCGTTGGCTGTCAATAAATAAAAAAATTACAGCACAATTAATTTTTTAATCCTTCGTTATAATAGTATAACCCAAAGAACTGGTTAGTATGAAAGTCAATTTATTCATGCTAACCGGTTTAACTAAATCCAATATCGCTTTAAAGTCAATCGACAATGAAGAAACAAAAAAAAGAGAAAACCACTGTCCTGTTTGTCAACAAAAATGCCCAGGGTATCAAGCCAATGAACATTTCAAGTGGCTTAATACTAAACTGGAAAAAGTATGTTGCCGGAATTTTCTTCGTCTTTTTAACCTTAATAGCAGTTATTGTTTATTTAAGTTCCCACAGCATTCAACAACAGAAAACCCAGGTTGTTCTCACCCATCGGGTTGACACATTACAGACTGTCATAGAAAAAGTAGATACAAGCGCCGTCCGTAAAAAGTTTTCAAACATTGATAAAGACTTATCCACTATTAATAATTATTTAAAAGCGAGAGGCATCAAACCAACCTTTAAAGGACCTGAAGGTGGCGAAGCGGATGACGATATCATTTCAACCGATGAGATAAGTGATTTTTATGATACCTATTTAAAAAAGATAGCATATAATATTGCCTACACTCCATTGGGCATGCCTTACCATGGGCGAATAACTTCTACCTTTGGCCACCGTGAAAATCCTTTTGGCGGAGCGAATGTAGAAACCCATAAAGGCCTTGACATCGCGGCTCCATTTGGATCTCCCGTAAAAGCGATGGCAAAAGGAACAGTAGAATTTGCAGGTCTTCGCGGGGGTTTTGGAAACTGTATTATGATTAAACACGGCAATGGCTTTGAAACACTTTATGGCCATTTATCCAAAATACTTGTACAAGTTGGCCAGCAAATAAACATCGGTGATCAAATTGGAAGAGTAGGATCAACCGGGCGTTCTACCGGGCCTCATTTACATTACGAAATCCATCGTTATGGCGAAAAAATTAACCCTCAATCATTTTTAACCCTCAATTAATTTTTATGTTTAACAGCAAAAACAAAAACCCGCAACAATCTTTAGAAATTAGTCAAAATGAAATCTCAACAATTATTGGTGAAGGCTTTGTCTTCATAGGTGAAGTAAGAGGTGCTTCGGTCATAAGGATCGAAGGCAAAATCATCGGGAATGTCAACGTCGAAAGTGGCGTGATATTAGGCGAAAAAGGAAATATAGAAGGCGACTTAAGCACCAAATCGGCCATTATTTACGGCGCAATAAAAGGGAATGTAAAATCAACCCAGCTTGAAATCAAAAGGACAGGCCTTATAAACGGGGATATTTCAACAGACACTCTTGAAATAGAATTGGGTGCTCAATACAATGGTAAATTGAATATGCGCAGGCCTCAGCTTACAGTTGAGAATAACGAGAGCGCAGAGCCTGAAACAATGATGCAGCCTGATATTCAAAAAGCCTCAACGCAGGTTCCCCTGCAAACCAAAAAAGCTTCTTAGTGTTTCTTTTCATATTTATTTGGTAGTGCAAACGCCCTGGTTTATGACCGGGGCTATTTTTTGCCAGGAAATTAATTGACAAGAATTTTCATTTCATTTCTTACCGGGTTTTTGATCCTTCAGTGACTTAAATTTACAAAACAAAGCAAGCTTTTACTTCCATCAATTGATTAGCCAAAATGCTATTCAGTCCATCGAATACACTCTAATACAAAAAATTGTAGTGCCGGTTATTTCAGAAATAATTCCAAGTCTTTTTTTCTTTCTTTAATCATGCGATTCAGTAAACAAAGAAATAGTCTTAATTTTTATTTTATTTACCAGGAGTTTATGATGCTCACAAATCATTCTTCAAAATTTCCCAAACATTTTCTGCAACGATCTTGTGCCCTTCAGCAGTTGGATGAATGCCATCACGCTGGTTGAGCTTTGGATCGCCTCCAACGCCTTTCAGTAAAAAAGGAAGTAGTTGAATTTTATTTTCTGATGCCAGCCGGGGATATATTTCTTTAAACTTCGTGGTGTAATCTGGTCCCATGTTGGGTGGTATCTGGATGCCCTCCAGGATAATTTTTACGCCAGGATATTTTGCTTTTACTTTATCAATAATTAATTGCAAATTTTTTTCGGTTACGGTTAATGGAATCCCGCGAAGGCCATCGTTTCCACCTAATTCCAATACAAAAATATCAATCGGTTGTTTTAAAATCCAGTCAATACGGCTGTTCCCGTCTGCAGTAGTTTCGCCACTTACGCCTGCATTTATCACTTTGTAATTCAGATGCAAAGAATCTATTTTATTCTGTATCAATGCAGGATATGCTTCCGACGGGTCAACACCATAACCCGCTGTAAGGCTGTTGCCGAAAAATAAAATAGTCTTCTTTTTGACGGAAGAATCAACCGGATTATTTTTCACCACCTCTTCTTTTTTTTTTGGCACAGATTCATTGGAATTGTTATTGCACGAAGCCATTGCAAAAAATAAAATCAGCAGAAAACACGATGCAAGTGAATTTCCATCAAAGTGGTTGGTGAAGACCTGCTTACCGGACAGCCAATCACAAACAGCACCTCGCGTCTTTCTCATTAAATAATTGGTAATATTTTTATAACTATTCATTTAGATACAAGAGTAATTATTTTTTTAAATACTTTCATTCATAAAATTTTCATCTATAACAAAGATACCGTGTTGTATTTTTAAATTTTAAAATGGCATTTCTATTCTGACGAAGCAATTCGGTTTAGTTCCTGTAACCTGTCAGCAGAAAAACGCAGGTCCTTGCGCCGTCACCTTTGTTTAATGTTCAAATAAATCAAATGCAAACGATTCTCTCTCTTCAAAACGTAACCAAAAATTATAAAAGCGGTGGAAGCCTTTTAACGGTTTTGGACAACATTTCTTTTTCTGTAGATGCTGGTGCTGCGATGGCTATCGTTGGCCCTTCCGGAAGTGGTAAAACAACTTTGTTGGGTTTGTGTGCGGGATTAGACCGGCCCAGTTCCGGAAGTGTAGAACTACAACAAAATCATTTGGAAAGTTTAAATGAAGACCAGTTGGCATCAGTGCGAAACCGGTATGTGGGTTTTATCTTTCAGAATTTTCAGTTGATGCCAACATTAACAGCGATTGAAAATGTGATGGTTCCATTGGAACTTCGCGGAGAAAAGAAAGTGCGCGCAAGAGCCATGGAATTCCTGGACAAAGTAGGGCTTGCCGAAAGAAGCCACCACTATCCTACCCAGTTGAGCGGCGGCGAGCAACAGCGCATAGCTATCGCACGGGCATTTTCCAATCGTCCGGCAATTCTATTTGCAGATGAACCTACCGGGAACCTTGATGCAGAAACCAGCGACAAAATCGTTGACCTGATTTTTGGGCTGAACCGCGAGGCGGGAACTACTTTAATTTTGGTAACACACAATGACGAGCTGGCAGCACGTACGCAACGAATCATCCATTTAAAAGGAGGCAAAATTTATTCTGATGAATCTACTAAAATAATAAATTGACCAAATTAATTCCAGTAAACGAACAAAAAAGCGAGAATCCTAATTCTCTTCATTTCCGCTGGTTGTTGCAAATGGCGTGGCGCGACAGCCGCAGAAGCCGTTCGCGGCTCTTTCTTTTTATATCTTCCATCATCCTGGGTATTGCGGCGCTGGTGGCTATTTATTCTCTCGGAAATAATTTAAGTGATGAAGTCAATAACCAGGCGGCTTCCTTGTTGGGCGCTGATTTGGAAATCTCAGGAAATCAACCGCCAACACCTGCTGTCCAAAATCTTTTGGATTCTCTTGGAGGTTCACAATCGGAACAAAGAAATTTTGCTTCCATGGTTTTGTTCGCCAAAAATGGTGGGACAAGATTGGCGCAGGTACGCGCGCTCAGCGGCCAATTTCCTTATTATGGCTCTTTGGAAACGGAACCTGCATCGGCTGCAAACTCATTCAGAAATGAACAGCAGGCGTTGGTTGATGAAACATTGATGCTGCAGTTTGGCGCAAAACCCGGCGATTCCATAAAAGTAGGAGAAGTAACTTTTGCGATAGCGGGCAAACTACTGAATGCGCCCGGCCAAACGGGTTTCTCTTCTTCTATCGCGCCCATCGTCTATATCCCTTTGCGCTACCTGAAAGCCACGAACCTGATGCAAAAAGGCAGCCGCATCAGTTATCATTATTTTATAAAATTCAAGCACGCAGTTGATGAACAAAAACTAACCGGCCAAATAAAACCTACACTCGAAGAAAACGATTACAACTATGACACCATCCAAACACAGAAAGAAGATACGGGGCGCTCTTTCAGCGACCTTACCCGGTTTTTATCGCTGGTAGGATTTATCGCGCTGTTGCTCGGTTGCACCGGCGTTGCGAGTGCGGTGCATGTGTATGTAAAAGAGAAAATAAATTCCATCGCCATCCTCAGATGCCTTGGCGCCAGGGCTTCACAGGCGTTTATTATTTTCCTGTTGCAGATTGTTTGTATTGGTTTTATTGGTTCACTGGCCGGAGCGTTTTTGGGCGTTGTTGTTCAACAATTCTTACCCGTCGTGCTGAAAGATTTTCTTCCCGTTACAATTGCAACTACTATTTCATGGCCTGCCGTGATAGAAGGAATTATTTTAGGAACAGGTATCTCTGTTTTGTTTGCATTGCTGCCTTTAATTTCAATCAGGAAAGTATCGCCGCTACAGGCGCTTCGCGCTTCGTTTGAACCGGCGACATTTAAAAACGATTCTTTAAAATGGGTAATTTATTTTCTCATCATTTTATTTGTGTACGGCTTTTCATTCATTCAAATGGGCAACGCTATAAAAGCCTTTTATTTTACATTAAGTATCGCGCTCGCGCTGGCCATACTCGCTGCCATCGCGCGTTTATTGATGTGGCTCGTCAGAAGATTTTTCCCATCTTCATGGAGTTATTTATGGCGGCAGGGACTGGCCAATTTATACCGGCCTAACAATCAAACGACCATTTTAATTATTGCGATTGGTTTGGGCACTGCACTTATCAGCACTTTATTTTTTATACAATCTATCTTGCTCAGTCGTGTGACCATAGCCGCGGGCGAAGGCCAGCCCAACATGGTTTTGTTTGATATTCAAAGCAGCCAGAAAGACAGCGTGGCCAGCCTTGTGAAACATTTTGATATGCCGGTAAAAGAAATGATACCAATCGTAAACATGCGCCTCGAAGAAGTGAACGGAATTACTGCCGAAGACCTGAAAAAAGATTCTTTACTAAAATACCATCGGTTTCTTTTTACCAGGGAATACCGTTGTACTTTCCGGGATTCATTGACTTCAACAGAAAAAATAACCGCAGGCAAATGGATTGGAAATGCCCCGGCGACAGGGCTTCCGCCAATTTCTATGGAAGAGTATTATGCAAAAAGAAACAACATCAGCATCGGCGACACCATTACTTTTAATGTGCAGGGAGTGATGATAAAAACCCTTGTGGGCAGTTTCAGAGAGGTGGACTGGAACCGCATACGAACCAATTTCATAATTGTGTTTCCTAATGGCGTGATCAACGACGCGCCACAGTATGAAGTAATATTAACCAAAGTGCCATCGCAACAAGTCTCTGCAAAGTTTCAACAGCAAATGGTACAACATTACCCCAATGTTTCCATCATTGATCTTGGATTGATCTTAAGTATCTTAAATTCCATCATGGAAAAAATTGGTTTTGTGATCCGGTTTATGGGCGGCTTTAGCATTCTCACCGGTATCGTGGTTTTGATATCATCGGTGCTCATCAGCAAATATCAAAGATTGCAGGAAAGCGTGTTGCTCCGGACTCTCGGTGCCAGCCGTAAACAAATATTTGCCATCACCGCGCTTGAATATTTTTTCCTCGGCTTTTTGGCCGCACTCACCGGCATTCTTTTAGCACTCGCCGCCAGCTGGGCTTTGGCGCATTATCTCTTCGAGACTTCTTTCCACCCTGACTTAATTCCTGTTTTGATTTTAGGATTGATCGTGTGTGTGCTTACTGTAATTACAGGGTTGGCGAATAGCTTTGGTTTATTGAACAAGCCGCCGCTGGAGGTTTTGAGACAGGAGGTATAGGTGATTTTTTCTTTGACTTTGCTGTTGACTAATTTTATTAAATATTTTGGAAATAAAATAAAATCTTCGGTGAAAAAATAAATAGGTTTCATTCTGGTCCGGATCCAATGATCTTTGACTGCTCTTTACTAAAAATTATAACGATTTAATTTCAATTTCTGACGTCATCTTCAAAATAAAAATCAGACGAATTTATTGCTTTATTGTATTTTTAGTTTTCGTAACAATGGATACTCATTTAAATAAATATGGCAGGCATTTTATAATAAGACAAGCAACTGAAAATGATGCTGCGGATATTATCAGTTATTCGAAAATATTGTTTGCCTCAACTGACCAGGTACTTACAACACCAGGAGAGTATACCATTACAGAAGAAGATGAAAAAGTATGGATTAATAATTTAAAGGAAAATCCCGGATCGAATATTTTAATCGCAGTTATTGATAGTCAAATTGTAGGCTTGCTATTTTTTATTGCTAACACGAAAAGAAAAAATGCTCATACCGGAGAGTTTGGAGTGAGCGTGCATCCTAACTTCCGGGGGATAAGTATCGGACGTCTTCTTATTGAGTCATTATTAAATTGGGCAACTAAAAATGAAAGAATAGAAAAGGTATATTTAAATGTTTTTGATACTAATAAAAATGCCTTCAAATTGTACAAAGATTTAGGTTTTATTGAAGAAGGACGGCACGTCAAAGCCATAAAGCAATTGAACGGCGAATATGTTGATATCATTCAAATGTATTTAGAGACAAAATAAACTTTTAGCTGTCGGAGAGAGAATGAAATTTTTCTGTTTCCTTACAGGGTGAGCGTTTAAACAAAAAAAGTTTTCCAATTTGTTCCTTCACCACCAAAATAAAAATCAGTCTTATTTATTGCTTTATTGTACTTTTTGCCTGTCACACTTGACACAAGGTTGTAGTTAGTAGGTTAGCGCGTTCACTTGTGCTATTGCTAATAAAGGGATTCGAATATTTACTTTTATGAGCGAAGCGCATAAATTTTATTGAATTCTTTAACGCAAAATGGATAAATATTTTTGTAAATAAATATGGAACATTTAAGGAATAATACTGAAGAGATTTTTTCGAAATAAATAACATAAGCATATTAAATTTCGGAAATGGTAAAAAAAACACGTTAGAAACTCATAACATTGCAGAAAGACTTTTATAAAAGTCACAAGTGGCGGCGCCAATGTGCAATTGATTTAATTTGAATAATCAATGCCAGCCATAGTACACCATCGTACAATCGGGACGCTTGCCGCATGGGTTAACATCTACAACTTTTTCTAAAACCAAGGATTGTTGATAGAAAGATTAAAGCCGAAATGATTTTTAAAGCATGCTGTAATTTTTGCTTTAATACATTCAAACATGATAGAATTGTAAATTAAACCTTTAAATATTTCATTAAGTAATGACAGAAAAAAAGATACAAGGTCCCCAGAAGTTAGGACCATTAACACCGTTAGTCGGCGAATGGGAAGGCAATGTTGGCGTAGATCTTTCTTATCATAATAAGGATGATGAAACGATAGAAACAGGATATTTCGAGAAAGCCTGGTTCCGGCCTATACCCGTTGTTGAAAATGGCCGCCAATCCATGGAAGGGCTAAACTACCAATTTACCGCCTGGCGCCATGGAGAGGAAGCTATGGATCCCTTCCACGATGAGGTCGGATACTTCCTCTGGGATAAGGCCAACAATCAGGTGATGCGTTGCTTTGCGGTACCACGTGGACTTGCCATCCTGGCTGGCAGCGATGCCGGTGCCCGTGATAATTCGCTCGTCTTAACGGCAGAACCGGGAAAATCTTCTTATGGACTATGCCAGAACAAGTACCTTATGGAAAGGGCATGTGCTACAATGTATGAATGTAAGATTGACTTCAATGATGATGGAACATTCAGCTATACGTCAGATCTCGCTTTGAAACTTGCAGCAACCGGTACTGAAATGCACCATTCCGATCGCAATACACTCCATCGCGTCAAACGTTTTCATCCTTCAGTTGAAAATGTCTAATGCCGTAAGGGACCATTAGAAAATTATGCGCCACCCATTTTGGCACGAAGAACACAATCCTTAGTTTAACGAAAGCATGCGCTGCTCTTGATAAGGAGAGGTTTTTATTTTTACTTCATGACCTGAAAATATAATTTTCAAGATGAATGATGGTTTTTATTTTTTAATTCGCGAAAGTAAAATGGATGGATATTTTAAAAAATAATTATGGAAGTTTGCGATACAACTATCATTGATGTCTAATAAAAAAAATATCCTGAATTGTAAAATAGACTGCTTCGTTATATGAGACAACTAATAATAATTTTATGCATACTCGTCCCATCGTTAGCAAAGGCACAAACGAATCCCCCAGACGCTAAAGTTATATTCTTCGATGAGTTTAATAACAATAAAAACAACTGGACTATTGCCGATACCAAGCATGCCAGATCGAGGATAGACAGCGGTTTTTTTTATTTAACTGTGAATGGCCGCGCATCCGGTGAAACGCAGGAAATCAATATTGATACCCGTAAAGATTTTGAAATAGAAACAAGAATAAAAATTGTTAGTGGTAATACTGACCATAAGAATTACTATAGCATGATTTTCTGGGGGCGTGAAGCAATGAACGGTTATTACTTCACATTCGCTAAAGATGGTTTTGCTTCTGTGGAAATTTGCGATGGTAAAAAGCAAAGTGATTGTATAACGAAGAGCGGCTCGTTACAAAAAACTAACCTCATCGCAGATGAGTTCAATGTGTTCCTTATCCGGAAAACAGGCAAGACTTATTCTTTTTTAATCAACGGCAGCCAATTTTACGAAATGCCATTTACTCCTTTCTTTGGTAATTTAATTGGGTTTGGTGCCGGTAGAAATATAACCCTGGCAGTTGATTATTTAAAAGTGTCTTACCTGTAACTAATTATCTGAGCCGTCGTTTATTTTATTGAATTTGCGAACGTAAATTGGGTGAATATTTTCATGGATTTTAAATAAAGACCAAACAAAAAAAATGAATACAAAATTACTAATGACAATAAGTGCCGTTGTTCTGGGCGCGACAGGCATTGTTTTAACTTTTATGCCACAAGTGGTGTCCCGAATTTTAAATTTACCCGAGTCAACTACAATTCTCTTTCAAATATTAGGCGCTCTTTACTTTGGATTTGCCATGTTAAACTGGACAGCAAAAGCAAATTTAATAGGTGGCATCTATAGCAGACCGGTTGCTATCGCCAACTTTACACATTTTCTAATTGGTGGCCTTGCCCTGACTAAATGGGTGGTAAATAATAGCAACTACACTTACATTTGGGCATGTGCTATTTTATATTTAATACTTGCTTTGCTTTTTGGCCGGGTATTATTTACTGATCCCCGTTTTGCTAATAAGAAAATTTGATATAAAATGTTGACTTGTTTGTTGGCGTCTTCAGCCACAATTTGTTGCGGGACAAGAATCAAATTTGTTATCGCTGTTCGATATAATCTTTTAAGAAAACACGATGGATAAAAACGAAATCTCTAATAAAAGCCTGCCTGCCGCCCGGGCAGGTTTACTGTCATGCTGAAATCTGATTAATGATAACGGAATGCCAACAGTAGCCGGCATTACAATAAAACAACAAATAAGCAACATTTGTGTTTACCACTTAAATTATTTTTAAATTACAGTCATGAATACACGAAAATTAGAGAGCGATTTTAAGATATTACCTTTTAGTTTTATTAAAATAAATTTTATTAATGGAAAATCAACGCCTCCCCTATTTCAGGTTTTGTCATCCAGCAAGAGGTTTCGTTGTTCAAAGCAATAAGGAGCGTTTTTATCTTTTAGCCAATCAATCATTTTTAAAATACCTACCACATTGAGCACTATTCCCAGGGGAATGCCAACCAGGTAATCAATTGAAGAGATCAAATGAAATTGATATCCTATATAAAAAAAATAAAAAACACAAGGGGTAAATAAAAAGCAGGCAGTTGCCATTCCGGCATTGTAAAGCGTACCTCCTTTTATATTGAACAAGAAAGTGTGGGCGATGAAATTACCCAGCGAAACCAGTATGGTAGCCATTCCCAACCAAACCATGTGTGTGCCCGTAACCGCAGCCAGGAAATAAAAGAGCCACCCAATACCGACGTTTATAATCAGCGCAGTATTGCTGTTTAACGGATAATGGTCGGGTGCAGAACTTTTAAAAAGAACTTTATTGACCATTCCGGGAAATGTGCCCGGCCACCGGTATTCTTCCACCTGGTGAAAAAATAAAGTCACAAGGCTCAGCCACATGAGAATTGTGTAACGCGACAGTGACTCATGAATGAAGACGAGTACAATTAAAATCACGACGCCAAGGACGCCTCCGATATCGAACCAGTGCTTTCTTAACGTATTCATTTTAAATGTTAAAAAGTTAGCCTCTCATCGATTTGATTATCTTAAATATTGCAGAACAATAATAGCGACGCCTAAAATAATTTCAACCACCATAATATTATCAAAATATTTTCCGGCGGAGCCAACTTTTATTCTTGAGTACAACCTGCCCAATCCTGAAAAAATAACAACGATACCAATAAAATAAATTAAATCATTTACTTCATGAAAATTAAAAACAACCCAAGCCATTAAAAATCCCAGGGCAAAATAAATTCCACTCAGGAACCTAAAGAGATCGTCAAGCACGGGCAGCGCCGGAGTACCGTCGGGTAAGAAAGAAGTAGAACCTTTGAGCAATAGGTTGAGTCCACCTGACAAACAAATTAAACTCACCAATCCTAATAAAATTCGTAGCGCTATTTCCATTACATTCTTATTTAAATTGTATTATGTTACATCCGTTGATTACTCCTTTCCGGTATTCTCATCCAGCATGTACTTCCACACATTTACGAATTGAAGTGAAACAGTAGAACCATGCGGATTATTGGTAGGAATATCATTTACCAATATCTGCGCGTGCCCCTGCACAGCAACGCCCGGCTGTACCATTATGGTATCAACACGCGAAAGGTCCATCAGCTTCATATCATCCGCTATCTGGTGATTCACATTAAACGGATCTTTCAGATGCAGGAAAGCGAAAAAGCGGGAAGGAGGCGTGGCACTCTTGTCCGATTGCCAGGCGCCTGGTTTATGCAAATCATCCAAATAATCCTGTGGGCCTGAGAACATCAGCACCCGGCTTAGCCTGAACATCTTACCAAAATAAGCTGCATGGCCGGCTCCCTGCGAATGCCCTGCGCTGATAATCTTATTCCAAACAGGTTGGCCAGCAACATAAAACTCATTCCACTTGCCCTCCGGGTCGTGACTGACGAGATATCGTAACAGGTAATTAAAGCGATTCAACAGGCTGTTGGTGGTATCCACATCCACTTTATCACTCACGGGATCGCCGGTAATAATTTCTTTCCGGAAATTGTCGAAACAGGTGCTGTCTTCACTATGCGAACAAACAGTCGTGATTACATTGTTTTCATAATCGAGGCTGATAACATGATAACCCATGGTAGCAAAAACACTATCCATATCCCTGCTGTAGGAAGCATGCCCTCCGGTGCCAACGATCATAAGGATGAGCCGGTGCGTGGATGGAATATGATTGTCATAAGCTACGATATGTGCACTGTGCACACGCTCAATGGAGGGGTTGGTGGCGCGCGGATTCACCCTAAAAATTTTTACTTGTGCCTCTGTGGAATTGATAGCTGCAAATAATAAAAAACAACACAAAAGGCTGCACGGGAATTGTCTTGTCAATTGAATAATTATTAAATATTTTAATGGAAAGGTAAATTTAAAAATAGATACAGGTTGTGAATTTTTATCAGGCTTTTTGATTATGTTCTGTGTTTTTTTTAAATGTAGTTTATCATTAGGCAGTTTACAAATTAGTGGACAAGCCAAATTATCTTTGCCTGGAGAAATACGTCTCGAAAAAAAACAACAGTATGGAAATAGCAGTATTACTTTTTGACGACTTTGAAACCTTAGATGTTTTTGGCCCCGTTGAAATTTTTGGGCGACTTATTGAATTGTACACAATTAAATTTTATTCACTAAACGGAGGACAAATAAAAAACCGGCACGGAGTATCCATATTAACCGAAACGCTGGAAAACATTAACCATGACCTGGAAATATTTTTAATCCCCGGCGGCCCGGGAACACGAAAAGAAGTTGACAACAAATTACTCATTGATAAAATCAGAGAAATATCAAATTTCAGCAAGTATGTGTTGACAGTTTGCACAGGAAGTGCATTGCTTGCAAGGACCGGCCTATTGGATAACAAAAATGCAACATCAAACAAAAGAGCATTTAAATGGGTAACTACAAACGGGCCAAACGTTTTATGGAATAAAAAAGCACGTTGGACAGTTGATGGAAAATTTTACACTTCGTCTGGTGTAAGTGCGGGAATGGATATGGCTTTAGGATTTTTAAGCGACCGTCAGGGAATTGAATTTGCAAGAAAAGTCGCATTTGAAATTGAATTTAACTGGACTGAAGACAAAAACAACGACACGTTTAAAGCTGACTAACGACTATCCCAAAAGCTGGATTTGTACCACGATTTTTTCGCTTAAATTTAATTCCTGATTGTGAACTTTCTTTTCATTCGAACGTACGCAAAATTATGCCAGAAAATATCAACGAATATTCTCAAAAAAAGTATCCTTTTTATAAAAAGCTATTGAGTTTATGGGTGATTATTTATGTGCTTCTTTTTATGAGCACTTCTCAATTTTCACACAATATTCTATTGAGCCAGAAATGGGTAATATGGTTTGGAAAAAAAATACTCCATCTGTCGAATCTTGAAAAAATCAGGATGACCGGAAGCGGTGACACTACTTATGATTATGTATTGATACTTTTGATTTTTATTCTTTCTGTGGTTCTCTCTGTTATCTTTTCAATTGCTGATAATCCAAGAAAATATTCCCAACAATTGTATTTGTTTACGATAGTGCTTGCCCGTTATTATGTTGCCTATATCATGCTTGTTTATGGATTTGGAAAAGTTTTTGTAGGACAATTTCCTGCATTGGGGTTTTATTCGCTTGAAGAGACATTTGGCAAAATGTCGCCAATGGGCGTTTTGTGGAGATTTATGGAAACATCACGCGCCTATACTTTTTTTGGTGGCCTGATGGAAGTTACCGGCGGCCTGTTGCTGCTATTCCGACAAACCAAAACTTTTGGTGCTTTGTTCTCCATGATCGTTATGGTGAATGTCGCTGTTCTTAATTATACGTATGATGTTCCGGTAAAAATATTTTCTACCCATATCGTTTATTATGCGTCTTTATTCTAACTTATGAATGGAAAAAACTTTATAATTTTTTTATCCTGCACAAAGCTGAAATTTTAAATTATAATAAATTAAGGGTAAGAAAAAAATGGATGCTTATTTCACTCAAAACGGTAAAAGGATTTTTAATTGCATTTCTTTTGTACACTTTTTTTCTAAAACCATTGATAAACCAGTCCACTGAAAAAGTACCATTGGAAGGTGTTTATGCTACAGAAATATTTGTACTGAATAATGATACGTTACCCTTAAACCCAATGAATAGTGCGCGGTGGAATAAAATGTATATTGATAGAGATGATGGTATCAATGTTGTCACAAATGAAAATCAAAATTCGTTTTATTACAGTAGAATTGATTCCCTTCAAAAAACCATTGCTCTTTATCAAAATCATTATTCCACAAACTTCTTTGCAATATTCACTTATCTTTTAAAAAAAGACACTCTATTTTTAGATGGATTTATACAATCTGATTCAGTGAAGATCATTTTTAGCAGAAAAACGAAAAAAGGTTACCCACTTTTAAACCGCAACTTTCATTGGATTAACGAATATCCTTACAACAGGTAGATCTTAAAGGAAGCGTAAAAAAATGAAAACAAAAGAATTAATATTGAAAAGTTTATCAGGAATGTTGTTCCTGCTCCTGGTTATGGGCGTTGCATTATTTGTTTCTTATGGAAGTTTGAATTACGAATTGGCTTGGTTGTATTTAATCCTGTTTTTTATTTGTGTAACGGGAATTACGGTCTATCTGTTTTTATTTGATAAACACCTACTGAAAAGCAGACTTGCAGCCGGACCAGTTGCTGAAACCAGAACGACACAAAAATTAATTCAATCCGTTGCAGGACTATCGTTTTTAGCCATCTATGTTTTATCAGCATTAGATTACAAAAATAAATGTTCAAATGTTCCATTGGTGTTTTCTTATGTAAGTGATGCGTTTTGTGTTCTTGCATTTGTTCTTTTGTTTTATGTTTTTAAGCAAAACACATTTCTCAGTGCCACTATTGAAGTGCAGGAAAACCAGGAAGTAATTTCAACAGGATTGTATGGAATAGTACGACACCCAATGTACACGGGTGCTTTTATTTTATTGTTTTTTACACCAATAGCATTAGGCTCTTATTACGGGCTACTTCCTGTTTTAATTCTTATTGTTGTTATTATTTATAGAGTGATTGATGAAGAAAAACAACTAAAACAAAATTTACAAGGATATAAAGAGTATTGTCGAAAAGTAAAATATCGGCTGATTCCTTTTGTATTCTAATTTATCCTGATTCAAAGCTTGAGATTTTCGGGCCGGCTGTTGGTGGCAATCTCCGCAAATAATTCTTTCGGGAACAAAAATCAATACATTATCCCTGTTCGTCGCAATTTTATTTAAGAAAATATGATGGATAAAATGAAAATATTTAATAAAAGTCTTTTTATTGGGAATTATGCGAGTTGGTATCTGCACCTTCAAAAAAAGAATATTAGAAAAATCCCGTAGCTTGTGATTGAGTTCAATTCTTAACTGATTTTTGAACTCCGATTCTACCGTTTTTGTCCGGTATGCAAACCTTTGGGTCACCTTATTGTATACTAAAAACGTTTATCATGAGACAACTAACACTTTTCAATTCTTTTGACTGCAGGAATCTTTTTTTATTTCTCATTCCAGTGCTGATTTCCTCTACCGCAGCATCTCAGCAAACCCGGTATTTGAGTACCCAAGTTTATCAAAATATTATCAAGCCCGATGAACTGGTAAAAATTAAAACTATAGAAAATGGGAAAGTTCAAAATACTGCTTCCGCTACGCTAAGCAATGTGAAGATAACTGGCGAAAGGCAAGTGTTAACCTATAATAATGAAAAGATACTGGCAATAGATTCTGCCTCTTACCAAAAAATGAAAAGCGCCCTGCACTTCTCTGGTCCTGCCAAAAATATAAAAGTAATCCCCGAAATTCATATTGACCCCTCCCAGGGACAGGATGAACCTTGTGTGTACCAGATCATGTTTACGTTAGAACAGCCATTACAATACAATGATACTTTGAAAAAATTTTGCGGGCAGTTGGGATTTCTCCTTGCAGTTAATAACGGTGCCATTGTCCCTCTTACTGGCCCGGTTAATATCGAAATCAATTCAAATGAAATATCGTCTATTAGTCCTGATGCATTAAAGATTGACCATTTAAATATACCATCCACTAAAATAGCGCTCGCTGCTGACATGGTGAGAGATTCGGCCGAGATAAAAGTCATCACAACATCCAATCCCGGCGGATATACCACGTTCCTTAAAGTAACGCCAAGATTAGTGATCTCTACAAATCAAACTACTCTGCAGGGCTTGGGCGTGGAGCAGGTCCCCGTCAATGTAATGTTTGAAGGGTCGAGCTCGTCTGATTCTGTCACCGTAAATTTCAGCACACAAAAAGGAGTCGTTACCCCCAATTCGATCTCTGTCCGTTATAACACGCCTGCTACGGTATATCTGCGTTCAGATGGACTTGGCAACAGCGACCTTTCTGCAACAACTTCAATTTATCCAAACTCGAATGTATTGATTTTCAAATATACTTTTCCCTGGTTATTCCTGCTTGCGGCAATAGGCGGTGGATTAGTGGGAAGCGTTGCTAAATACTTAATTTCAGCACAGAATAATCAATCCATATTAAAACCAATTGTTGGAGGTATCTTAATCGGCATTATTGGTGCTGTAGCCTATTATGGATTGGGAATAAACCTGCTTGGTGTCAGTCTGAGTCCGGCATTAAATGCGTTGGCCGTTTTTGCATTGAGCGGCTTGTGTGCCTATTTCGGTATTAGCCTGCTGAAGCCTGGGGGGAAATAAGGTAGTTGCAATTGTGTACCAGCGAGGATGTCCGGTCGGCTTTTCGATAAAGAGACTTAGAGAGCTTCTGGCCAATAATTCTTTTGGGGAACAAGAATCAAATACCTTATCTCTGTTCGATACAATTTTATTTAAGAAAAAAAATATGATGAATAAAAATCTTTAATAAAAGTTGGTTTGCTGTAATGCTGAGAACTTATTGCTGTTAGCGGAATGGCAACAGCAGCCGGGGTTAAAAAAAGAGACAATTAGAAATATTGAAATAAATGGAGAGATTGGCGATAAAAAACTTGCGGATTATTTCCTAATTATTCACATATACCCAAAAGTTGAACAACACGACACTTACAAAAAACATCAATATTACAATGGATGACAACAAACCGAATGCATCAATTCCAAGCCCCTTTTCTCAGACGTTTTTCCACGGCACAAAGGCTGACCTAAAGATTGGAGACTTTATCCAAATTGGTCTTAACTCAAACTACGGACAAAAGAAGAATGCGAAATATATCTATCTCACCTCTACACTGGATGCGGCTATTTGGGGCGCTGAACTTGCTTTAGGCGAAGGACGTGAAAGAATATATTTGGTAGAGCCGACAGGTCCAATTGAGGATGACCCCAATTTAACTGATAAAAAATTCCCGGGTAATCCAACAAAGTCTTACCGCTCAAAACATCCGTTTAAAGTTGTTGGCGAGATTACCATTTGGCAAGGACATACACCGGAACAGGTCAAGACAATGAAAGATGGATTAGCAAAACTTAAAGAGCAAGGTATTGAGGCTATAGAGGACTAACGAAAATGCAAAATAATCCTGCCTTACTAAATTTGCGTATCAGCGTCCATGCAATCGCGACACAGCAAAAAATATTTGCCACAAATATTCAAGGGATGGTCAAGAATACGTTATCGCTGTTCGCTATAATATTATTTAAGAAGATCGGATGGATAAAAAAGGAAATCTTTAATAAAAGTTCTCCGCCCGAATGCCTGGCAGGCGGGGTTTGCTAATGCTCACGCGGTGTAAATGAATAATAAGATTAATTTCATTGAATGATTCAGCTCGAAAAATTTAACCCTATTAATTCTGAAAAGCTAATTTCCTGGATTGATACAGAAGAATTCCTTATGCAGTTTGCGGGACCTTCATTATCTTTTCCATTAACTTCTGAACAGTTAAACAAATCTTTAAGCGACACAAATAGATTTGCATTCCAGGCTATGGAATCGGCTTCAGGAGCGGTTATTGGCTATTGTGAAATATTTCTTACAGGGAATTCCGCATTGTTGGGAAGAATATTAATCGGAGACCCAGGGTTCAGGAGCAAGGGTTTCGGAAAAATTATCGTTAATCAACTTATTTGCTATGCATATGAAACATTACAACAGACGGCAATTGAATTGAATGTTTTTGATTGGAATATTCCGGCTATTAATTGTTATAAAAAATGTGGCTTTGTTTTAAATCCCGATAAAAAGTCTGTGAGAGAAATAAATGGTAAAACCTGGATTGCTTTAAATATGATATTGGCGAAATAACGTTGAATATGATTTTGCCAACTAACCGCCAATAATTCTTTCGGGAACAAGAATCAAATTTATTATCGCTGTTTGTTTTAATATCATTTAAATAAATCGGATGGATAAAAAAGGAAATCTTTAATAAACGTTTGTTTGCTGTAATTCTACAGAAAAAGCTGCCTTTACTGACGGCATTAGCGCAATCTTTTTTTTCAAAAATAATCACCATTGCCTTAGTGCCCCATATATTTTTTGTAAGTTCGCATTCTCTATTTTTCCCGAAACATGATCAGGAATTTTTATTCTTTTATCAGGAACAAACCGGTTTTCGCGGTCGGCTTTTTATTTTCCACTTCAAGTCTTCTATTTGGT
>Ga0134126_10001615_pt1 | contig 28762 bp, 27 predicted proteins | sample KB31752_FD_96881 | JGI IMG/M metagenome (GOLD analysis project Ga0134126, IMG submission 96881) | Terrestrial soil microbial communities with excess Nitrogen fertilizer from Kellogg Biological Station, Michigan, USA - KB3-175-2 | ecosystem: Environmental > Terrestrial > Soil > Unclassified ... | reverse complement strand
ACTCGAATCACTTGGATCCAAGTGAGCACTGCTTGATGCCTCGACACCAGGTCCCCTCCAGGCAACCCGGCTGGCGCACCGCAGCACCCACCTCTATCGGCTGTAACTTGTTAAAGAGCGATGGCTGTCCCTTGCCGTGCAGAAGGGGAAGGGATGGTTGCGGGGGTAGGATTTGAACCTACGACCTTCGGGTTATGAGCCCGACGAGCTGCCAGACTGCTCCACCCCGCGCCAGGTCGGCGAAATGTGACCGCCGAGAGGAAAAATTATCGCAGAGAGCCCGTCCCACGTCAACCGGCGCCCTCCTCCGACCGGCCCACGGCGCCTTGGCGGACGCCGCGTTCGCGATCGGGCCAATCCGGGCACATCCAGCCGCTCTTCCAGGGCGCGCCGAACCCCGCGATCAGGCCGGACGCCGCTCGAGCACCGCCTGCGCGAGCGTGCCGCTATCGACGTGCTCCAGCTCGCCGCCCACGGGAAGGCCGCGCGCGATGCGGGTCACCGTGAGCCCCTTCCCGCCCAGGATCTCGCTGATGTAGTGCGCGGTGGCCTCGCCTTCGACCGTGAAGTTGGTCGCGAGGATCACCTCCTTCACCACGCCGTCGCCCGCGCGCTTCGCGAGCCGGTCGAGGTGGATCTCGCGCGGGCCGATGCCGTCGAGCGGCGAGAGCCGCCCCATGAGCACGAAATAGAGTCCCGCATAGCTCTGGCTCTGCTCCATCATCAGCAGGTCGCCCGGCGACTCCACCACGCACAGGAGCGACGGATCGCGGCGCGCCGAAGCGCAAAGCGAGCACACCTCCGACTCGGTGAACGTGTTGCAGCGCGCGCAGTGGCGGATGCGCGCGAGCGCTTCCGAAAGCGACTTCGAGAGCCGCCCCGCACCCGCCGTGTCGCGCTGCAGCAGGTGATAGGCCATGCGCTGCGCGGACTTCGGCCCCACGCCGGGGAGGCAGCGGAGCGCCTGGATCAGCTCCTCGAGCGGCGCGGGTTTTTCCATCGCGCCGTCAGAACGGCAGGCCCAGCCCCGGCGGCAAACCGAGGCCCGCGGTGAAGCCGGCCATCTTCGCCTGGGCGGTGGCGTCCGCCCTGGCGACCGCGTCGTTCACCGCGGCGCTCACCAGGTCCTCGAGCATCTCCTTGTCCTCGCCGAGGAGGCTGGGATCGATCGCGACGCGCTTCACGACGTGCTTGCAGGTCATCGTGACCTTCACGAGGCCGGCACCCGACTGGCCCTCGATCTCGATCGACGCGAGCTCCTCCTGCACGCGCTTCATGTTCTCCTGCATCTGCTGCGCCTGCTTCATGAGGGCGCCGAGCTGTCCCTTGTTGATCATGAGGTCACCTCTTCTGGCTCGATGGTTTGCCGGCCTCGCCCTCTTCGGCGGGACGGACGGAGGAAGGCACGACTTCCGCGCCGAGGTCGCGCACGAGGTCGCGTACGAAAGGGTCGTCCTCGATCGCTTCCGCGGCATCGGCCTGGCGCTCCGCCATCTCCTGCGATTTCCGGGCGGCGACGCTGCTGCCCGTCGTGCCTCCGACCCGCACGGTGAGGCGCAGGTTCGCGCCCAGATGCGGCGCGAGCGCCGCCTTGAGCTTGTCCTGGTACGCGCGCTCGGCGTACATGCGATGCGTCTCGGGAACGACCAGCACCAGATGCCCGTTCTCGAACGATGCGAGCTCGCCGTGGCGCGCCACCATTCCCGCCATGCCCGTGAGTCCGAGCTTCTCGACGTAACCGGTCCAGTCGCCATCGAAAGGCAACGCGGCGGAAGCCGAAGGCACAGGCTCCGCGCTCGTCGGCGCTGGGGGAGCGGCGGCAGGCGCGCTGGCCCCTGCCGAGGCGGGCGCCGATGCAGTGGCACGAGCGATCCGCGCCGCGGGCTGTTTCGCCGCACCGCCTTCGCGCGCGGCGGCCTCGGCTGCGGCGCGCGTACCCTCGGCCGGCGCGGCGAACGAGAGCATTCGCAGCAGCGCCATGCTGAACCCGGCGAACTCGTCGGGCGCGAGCGGCAGGTCGCGCCGCGCGAGGACCGCGATCTGGTACATCACCTGCACCTCGCCCGCGTCGAGCCGCTGCGCCATCGCGGACACCCGCGAAGCATCCGTATCTTCCGCGGCCGGCGGTACGCCCGCCTGCGCGAGCGCCACCCGGTGCAGGATTGCCGCGATGTCCTCCAGCGCGCCGTCGAGCGAGATGCTGCGCGCGGCGATGCGCTCGGCCTCGCGCACCGTTCCCGGCCCGTCGCCCTGCGCGACGCGCTCGAGAAGCGGCCACAAGAGGTCGCTGCCGAGCGAGCCCAGCATCTCCGACACCTGCGCCGCGCTCACCATGCCGCCGCCGTGGGCGATCGCCTGGTCGAGGAGGCTCAGGCTGTCGCGCAGGCTTCCCGCGGCCGCCTTGCCGAGCTGCGCGAGCGCGGGCGGCTCGTACGCGATCTTCTCCGCCTCGAGCACGTGCGCGAGGTGCTCCGCGACCAGCGCGGGCGGGAGCGGCTTCAGGTTGAACTGCAGGCAGCGCGAGAGGATCGTCACCGGCAGGCGCTGCGGATCGGTGGTCGCGAGGATGAACTTCACGTGCTCGGGCGGCTCCTCGAGCGTCTTCAGCATCGAGTTGAACGCATGCCGCGAGAGCATGTGCACCTCGTCGATGATGTAGACCTTGAAGCGCCCCGCGACCGGCATGTACTGGGCGGTGTCGAGGAGCTCGCGCATCTCGTCCACCTTGGTGTTGGTCGCGGCGTCGACTTCCAGCAGGTCGACGAAGCGTCCCGCGTCGATCTCGGTGCACGCGCGGCACTTGCCGCACGGATGCGCCGTGATCCCGGTCTCGCAATTGATGGCCTTCGCGAGGATCCTGGCGAGTGTCGTCTTGCCCACGCCACGCGTCCCCGTGAAGAGGTACGCGTGGTGCAGTCGCTTCGACTCGAGGGCGTTCGCGAGCGCCTGGACGACGTGCGGCTGTCCGACGATCTCCTCGAAGACCCGGGGACGCCACTTGCGGGCCAGTACCTGGTAAGCCATGACGAATTCTTTGGCGAGCCTGACCCCCGGCACTTGAAGGAATCGACTATGGCTGCTTCGTTCCCGACCTGACCAGGTTCATCGCTCTTCAATGCGGGGAGGCCCGCCGAGGAGAATTATGACACGCCGCGACCCTCCCCGACCGCGCACGTGCGGAAGCCCGCGAAGACGTCGTCGCGCTCGGGAAGGTAGAAATTCCGGAAGCGGTTGTGGACGAGGCGCGAGCGCGTGGCGAAGCTTCCGCCGCGCAACACCGAATGCGTATGGAACCACGGCTCCGAGTACTCGCGATACGGATCGGCGCGGAAGCCCGGATACGGATCGAACGGGCTCGCGGTCCATTCCCACACGCCGCCCAGAAGCAGGCGCAGGCCCGAGCGCGAGCGCGCGCCGTCCGGGAGCGCGCTCGACGCGCCGCAATGCCGATAGTCGAGCGCCGGCGCTTCGCGCGCGGGCTCCTCTCCCCACGGATAGCGATCGTCGCCGCCGTTACGCGCGGCGAATTCCCATTCCGCCTCGGTGGGCAGCCGCCGCCGCGCCCAGCCGCACCATGCGCGCGCCTCGTGGAGCGACACGTGCACCATGGGGGCCGAAGGATCGAGCGCGATCCATCGGTCGAAGCGGCGCGTCGACCATGCATCGCCCTCGCGGCGCCAGCCGCGCGGGGCGATGCGCCCTTCGCGCATGCGCCAGGACCACCCTTCCTCATCCCACCATTCGCGACGCGCGTAACCGCCATCCTCGACGAACGCGACGAATTCGCCTTGCGTCACCGGAAGCGTGGAGATCGCGAACGGGGCGAGGCGCACGCGATGCGCCCACTTCTCGTTGTCGAACACGAAGCCGCGCGCGCCGCGCCGCGTGCCGAGCTCGATCTCGCCGCCCGCGAACTCGACGTCGCGCGGCGCATCGGCCCGCGCCGGCGGCGGATCGGCCGCGTCGAGCGCGGGCCCCGGCAGCCCGAGCGTCTGCAGCGTCATGAGGAGCGCCTCGCCGTGCATGTCCTCGTGCAGCAGCGCGAGCCCGAAGAAATAGCGCGCCTCCTCGGCGGTGCGCGCGAGCGCGGCGAGCGTCGCGTCGAGCGTGTCCTGCATGTACGCGCGCAGCACCGCCTGGGACGGATAGGGAAGATGCCAGCGCGTGTCGTGCGGCACGGTGCGCGAATCGAACAGCGCATCGGAGCCCTCGAGCATCGAAGGCCCGAGGCCGCGCCCGGAATGGCGCAGGCACCAGTGCTCCTGGAACCACGCGATGTGCGAGAGCTCCCAGAGCGGCGGATTCACGACCGCGAGGCACGGCACCTTCAGGCGCGCGAGATCGAGGTGCGCGTAGATCGCGAGCGTGCGCCGGCGTGCCTCGCGCAGGTCCGCTTCCAGGTCGCCTTCGTATAATCCGCCGATGGCCTCGCTCGCCAAACCTGTCGTTTGCATCGTGACGCCCGGGACGAGAAGCGCGAACAACGGCAACTGGCGCACCGCGGTGCGATGGGCCGCCATGTTGCGCGATCGCTATCGTCCCATTGTACAGACCGCGTGGAGCGGCGAGCCGGCCGATGCCCTCCTCGCCCTGCACGCGCGGCGCAGCGCCGAATCGATCGCCCGGTTCGACGAGCGCTCGGACGGGCGGCGCATGGCCGTGGTGCTCACCGGCACCGACCTCTACAAGGACCTGCCGGAGAGCCGGGAAGCGGCCGCCTCGCTCGACATGGCCGATCGCGTCGTCGTGCTGCAGGACGACGCGTTGCGGCTCCTCGCGGCGAGATGGCGGCGCAAGGCGGAGGTGATCTTCCAGTCGGCGCCGCTACTCGCAAAACGCGCCAAGCCGCGCGGACGCCTCGACTGCGTCGTCGTGGGTCACCTGCGCGAGGAGAAGGATCCGCGCACGCTCTTCGAGGCCATCCGCCGCATTCCGCGCGAGCTTCCGATCCGCATCCGGCATATCGGCGCGCCGCTCGATCCCGCGCTGGGCGAGGCCGCGCGCGCGCTCGAGCGCGAGGACCCGCGCTATCGCTACTCGGGCGCACTCTCCCACGGCCTCACGCGCGCGGCGATCCAGCGCGCGCACGTCCTCGTGCATCCGTCGGTCGTGGAAGGCGGCGCGAACGTCATCGTCGAGGCGGTCACGGCCGGAACTCCGGTAATCGCGAGCCGCATCTCGGGGAACGTCGGCATGCTGGGACGCGTCTATCCTGGATTCTTCGAGCCGCGCGATGCCGCCGGCCTCGCCGAACGCCTGGTGCGGGCGCTGGAAGATCCGCGCGAGCTGCCCTGTTTGCGTTCGGCGTGCGACCGACGAAGACCATTGTTTCGCCCGCAGGCCGAAGCGGCCTCGATCCGCGCCCTCGCCGCCGCGCTTCTCGCGCAGCGGTAAAATCACGGCAACCGAATCCCGGAGAAGCTTCATGGACATGCAGGTCCGCCTCACCCAGTTCAGCCACGGCGGCGGCTGCGGCTGCAAGATCGCGCCCGGCGTGCTCGAGCAGATCCTCGCGAAGAGCGGCCCCGCGATCGTGCCCAGGGACTTGCTGGTGGGCATCGAGACGAGCGACGACGCCGCGGTCTATCGCCTGAACGATCGCCAGGCGATCGTCGCGACGACCGATTTCTTCATGCCGATCGTGGACGATCCGTTCGACTTCGGCGCGATCGCCGCGACCAACGCGATCTCCGACGTGTACGCGATGGGCGGGCAGCCGCTCTTCGCGCTGGCGCTGGTCGGCATGCCGGTGAACCAGCTCCCGCTCGAGGTGATCCGCAAGATCCTCGAGGGCGGCGAATCGGTCTGCGCGCGCGCCGGCATCCCGATCGCGGGCGGCCATACCATCGATTCGATCGAGCCGATCTACGGGCTCGTCGCGATCGGCCTCGTGGATCCGCGCAACCTCAAGCGCAACGCGGGCGCGAAGGCGGGCGACAAGCTCATCCTCGGCAAGCCGCTCGGGGTCGGCATCTACAGCGCCGCCCTCAAGAAGGGCCGGCTCGATGCCGCGGGCTACAAGGCCATGATCGATGCCACCACGAAGCTCAACACACCGGGCACGCGCCTGGCCGAAATGCCGGAGGTCCACGCGCTCACCGATGTCACCGGCTTCGGCCTCCTCGGGCACCTGCTCGAGATGACGAAGGGCTCGAAGGCCGCGGCGCGCGTGCACTGGGACGCGCTGCCGCTCCTGCCCGGCGCCATCGACTTCGCGCGGAACGGCATCCTCACCGGAGCCTCGGGCCGCAACTGGTCCGGCTACGGCGTGCAGGTGAAGCTCGGAGCGAAGCTGGGCGATGCCGAAAAGGCGCTCCTCACCGATCCGCAAACGAGCGGCGGCCTGCTGGTCGCGTGCGCCCCGGCGGCGGTGGACAAGGTGCTCGACATCTTCCGCGACGATGGCTTCCCGCACGCGTCGGTGATCGGCGAGTTCAGCGAGGGCAACGCCGCCGTCACGGTGGAGTAACCGAAAAGGGGTCAGATCCCATTTTCCGCGGGCCGCAAGAGCGGCTCTCGCCCGGAAAATGGGATCTGACCCCTTTTTCGTCTCAGGTCGCGAGGAAGACGAAGTACGCCTCGCCCGGCGCGGCCCAGCGCTGCACGCGGCCGAAGCCCGCCTCGCGCAGCAGCGCCTCGAATTCCTCCGCGCGGTACTTGTACGAGTTCTCGGTGTGGATGCGCTCGCCGCGCGCGAAACGCCGCACGGCCCCGCCGCCCAGGTGCGCCACCTGCTCGACGGTCGCCTCGAGGTGCATCTCGATGCGGCCCTCCGACTCGCTGTAGAACGCGACGTGCTCGAAGGCTTCCACGAGGAAGTCGAATCCGAAGCGATGGTTGAGGTGCGCGAGCAGGTTGCGATTGAACGCCGCGGTGACGCCGAGCGAGTCGTCGTACGCCGCGTCGAGGATCGCACGATCCTTCTTCGCGTCGACGCCGATGAGCAGGCCGCTTCCGGGCCGCGGCGCGCATTGCGCATGGATCGAGGCGAGGAAGCGCACCGCCTCCCGCGGCGTGAAGTTGCCGATGCTCGATCCGGGATAGAAGAAGAGCGTCGACCGATCGTCGAGGATGCCGCCGAGCGGCAGGCCGTCCTGGAAATCCGCGACGACGCCCGTCATCTCGACCTGCGGGAAATCCGGCGCCATGCGATCGAGCGAGCGGCGCAGCTCCTCGGCCGCGATGTCCACGGCGACGTAGCGCGCCGGCTCGAGGAAGGGCAGCCACGACTGCGCCTTGCAGCAGTCGCCCGCGCCGAGGTCCACGAACTGGCGCACCGCGCCCGCGGCCTGCGCGATCTCGGCGCGGCGCTCCTGGAAGAGCGCGACCTCGGTGCGTGTCGGGTAGTACTCGGGAAGCCGGCAGATGGCGCCGTAGAGCGCGCAGCCGAGCTCGTCGTAGAAATAGCGCGGCGCGACCGACGCGGGATTGGCGAGGAGCCGCGCGATCACGTCGGAGCGCTCGTCGCGCGGCTGCGCGCGCGAGCGATCGACGATGCGGATGCCGGCGGGCTTATCGTCGGGCATGGGAAGCCTCGGAGACCAGGCGGTCCACCGCCTTCATCGAAGCGGCATCGGTCCAGTCGCGCTCGCCGAACACCCAGTAGCGGATTTTTCCGCTCGCATCGACCAGGAAGGACATCGGCAGGCCCTTCGCGCCCCACGCATCGGATGCGACCTGGTCCGGATCGAGCAGCACGGGGACGTCGAGCTTCTCTTTCTTGAGGAACGACTCGATCTTCGGGCGCGACTCGCCGTAGTTCACCGCGAGGACCGCGAAGGGCTTGCCCGAAAGCCGGTCACGCAGCCGTGCGATCGAGGGCATCTCCGCGATGCACGGCTCGCACCACGTCGCCCAGAAATTCACCAGCACGACGCGTCCCTCGAGACCGTGCAGGTCCACGCTTCGCCCGGCGAGGTCGTGCAGCGCGAGCGGCGGCGTGGGCTTGCCGCCCCAGTCGCGCAGCGGCTGCTCGGCGTGTGCGGTGAAGGCCGCCAGCACGATTCCGGCGAACGCCGCACGCACGCGAAGCTTCATCGATGCACGCCCGTGGGTGCGCGCCTCAGGCCTGGATCTCGCGCGAGGTGATCTCGTAGCGGAAGTGCTCGGGATCGAGGCTGTCCAGCCAGCCCTGCTCGGTCTCGCTCTGCGGGTACATGAGGAAGCTGATCGGACCCTTGCGAGCGCCCGGCAGCGCGAGGTCGTTCGCGTAGTTGTACGCGAGCCAGTTCATCTCCCACGAGCCGAACAGGCGCTTGCGGGCGGCGAGGACCATCGGGTCGTCGGGCTTCTTGCCGCCGCCCTCCTCGAGGATCACCTTGCGCACGTCCGCCGGGTCCACCGGCACCCAGCCGTGGGCCTTCGAGTAGAACTCCGCCCGGCAATGCTGCGCCTTGGTGATGTCGCCGCTCTTGCCCAGGCTCTTGTAGCCGTACTTCGACTCGGCCACGCGGATGCCGTACACGTCGCGCGCGGGGATGCCCTGCGAGCGCGCCATGGCGGTGAAGAGCGCGTTCAGGTCCGCGCACTTGCCGCCCCAGGTCTTGGTCTCGACCATGAAGTTGACATCGCCGGTGCCGCAGCCGCGCGTCTTGGCATCGCGATGCGTGTTGTCGCAGATCCACTCGTAGATCGCGCGCGCCTTCTCCACCTCGCCCGTGGCGCCTTTCACGACCTCGTCCGAGAGGTCCTTCACCGCGCCGGTCGTTTCCATGTGCGCGGTGGGCTGGAGGTAGCGCGCGAGCGTGGCGATGCCCTCCGGGCGCGGATTGTCCGGCCGCGTGAGGTCGACCTTGGCCTCGCGCGTGGCGAAGCGGCTGCGCAGCACCAGGACCGGCTTCACGCCATCCGCCCATTCCCCGCACACCATTCCCGCGTGGTAGGTGGCGTCTTCTGCATATCGCGTGCTTCCGCCCTGCGCGTCGAAGGAATTGCCCAGCACCTTGAGCCAGGGGCGGTCCTCGGTGAGCGGCACGGGCAGCCAGACGCGCGTGAGCCCGGCCGGATTGAGCACCTCGACCCGCGTCGTCACCTCGAACATGCGCCACGGGGAGCTGCCCTCTTCGGCCGCGAAGAGGCGCGAGGAAGGAAGCGCGATGCCGGCGGTCGCGAGGCTGGACGAGCGGAGGAAATCACGACGGTTCATGGGGGCTTTCTCCAGGGGACGATTTCCCGACGATGATAGCAAAGCGCACGAGTCGCCTCGCGGCAAGGCGGGCGCACCCGTGGGTTCCGATAAAATCGAGCTCTTTGCCGCCCCATCCCGCAATGTCCGCAGCAGAACCCTTCCTCCGGCTCGCCTTCGGCCTCGCGTTCGAGGACCTCTACGAAACCGCCGGACTCGCGCGCGTAGACGGCACGTTCTCCGATTGGCTGCGCGGGGCGGACGCGAACCTGCATGCGGTGTGGAGCGAGGCGCGCGCGAACCCGGAGGCGCTCACGTACAAGGCGGAGGCGGAGCTGCTCATCGCCGTCGCGCCGCACCTCGACCGCTTCGTCGCCAAGCTCTTCGCGATCGAGGAGGAATGGGCCGAGCTCGTCGAGAGCCATCATCGCCTGGCGCCGCTCTTCCGCGTGAAGCGCAAGTTCGTGCAGCGGCGCGCGATGCTCAAGATCAAGGCGACCGAGGCCGAGGCGCTCGACGGCGCGGCGCTCGAAAAGGAAGTGGCGGCGCTCCTCGGCGGCGGCTTCGACGAGCTGGTGTTCGCGCGCAAGGTGCTCGAATGGCTCGCCGACGAGCCCGCGCACGGGGCGGAGCTCTCGCTCGCGGAGCGCTTCAGCGCGTGGGCGGCGCACACGCCCGAAGGCCGCCTGCGTTATCGGGGCAGCGTGTTGTTCAACCCGCCGCAGCGCGTGGATCCGCTTCATCTGGTTCCCATCCAAACAGGGACGAGCACGGGATATTCCGTCCATACGTTGCGCCACATCCGCCGGCGCGAGGGATTCGGCCTCACGGACCCGGGGACGCAGCTTCCCGGCGCGCTCGACGAGGCGAACTACTGCATCTGGTGCCACGAGCAGGGCAGGGATTCGTGCTCGAAGGGACTGCGCGAGAAGCCGGCCGGATCCCCGACTACGGCGCTCGGGGATGACGTGAAAGCGACTGCGCCTGGAGATGCCGCGATACCGATCACCTTCAAGAAGAGCGCGTTCGGCGTGCCGCTCCACGGCTGCCCGCTCGACGAGCGCATCTCGGAGTTCCACAAGCTCAAGACCCAGGGCTGGGCGGTGGGCGCGCTCGCGATGATCGTGGTGGAGAATCCGACCGTCGCGTGCACCGGCCATCGCATCTGCAACGACTGCATGAAGTCGTGCATCTACCAGCGCCAGGACCCGGTCGACATCCCGCAGGCGGAGACGCGCACGCTGAAGGACGTGCTGGAGCTGCCGTGGGGCTTCGAGATCTACTCGCTCCTCACGCGCTGGAATCCGCTCAACCTTCGCCGCGCGCGGCCGAAAGATGCGACCGGCCAGCGCGTGCTCGTGGTCGGGATGGGGCCCGCAGGCTTCACGCTCGCGCACCACCTGATGAACGACGGCCACGCCGTGGTCGGCATCGACGGCCTCAAGATCGAGCCGCTCGATCCCTCGATCTCGGGCGTGAGGCCGGACGGCACCCGCGTTCCGTTCCGCCCCATCCACGACATCGCGGAGCTGCGCGAGCCGCTGGAGAGCCGCACGATGGCGGGCTTCGGCGGCGTCGCCGAGTACGGCATCACCGTGCGCTGGGACAAGAACTTCCTCAAGATCGCGCGGCTCCTCGTCGAGCGGCGGCGCGATTTCGCCATGGTGGGCGGCGTGCGCTTCGGCGGCACGATCACCGCGCAGGGCGCGTTCGCGATGGGCTTCGACCACATCGCGCTCGCCGCCGGCGCCGGCAAGCCCACGGTGCTCGACATGCCCAACGGGCTCGTGCGCGGGGTGCGCACCGCCTCCGATTTCCTGATGGGCCTGCAGCTCACCGGGGCCGCGCGCACCGATTCGATCGCGAACCTGCAGGTGCGGCTTCCGATCGTGGTGGTGGGCGGCGGCCTCACCGCGATCGACACCGCGACCGAGTCGCTCGCGTACTACCCGGTGCAGGTCGAGAAATTCCTCGCGCGCTACGAGACGCTCGCGGCCGCGCGCGGCGCGGCGGCGGTGCGCGGCGCGTGGAACGAGGAGGAGACCGAGGTCGCCGAGGAGTTCCTCACGCACGCGCTCGCGATCCGCGCCGAGCGCGCGCAAGCGGCCGCCGAGGGGCGCGAGCCGCGCATCCTCGAGCTGCTGCAGTCGTGGGGCGGCTCGACCATCGCCTATCGCAGGCGCCTCATCGACAGCCCCTCGTACACGCTGAACCACGAGGAAGTGGAGAAGGCGCTCGAGGAAGGCATCCGCTTCGCCGAGAACCTCACGCCGCTGCGCGTCGAGGTCGACCGTTACGGCCATGCGCGAGCGCTCATCGCACGCGCCGAGCTCGAGAAGGACGGCGAGAAGGCCGTGCGCGAGGTGGAGCTCCCCGCCCGCACGCTCCTCATCGCCGCCGGCACGCAGCCCAACACCATCCTCGCCCGCGAGGACCCGGAGCATTTCACGCTCGACGGCCGCTACTTCCAGGCGATGGACGAGGAAGGCCGCCCGGTGAAGCCGGAGCGCACGCCCAAGCCCGCGACGCCGCGCGTGCTGATGTCGCGCGAATCCGACGGTCGATTCGTGAGCTTCTTCGGCGACCTGCATCCGTCGTTCTACGGCAACGTCGTGAAGGCCATGGCGTCCGCCAGGCAGGGCTATCCGGTGGTGAGCCGCGTGCTGGAGCGGCTGCCGCGGCGGCCGATCGAGGAGACGCGCGCCTTCCTCGCAGGATTGAACGGCGAATTGCGTGCGACCGTGCACCGCGTCGAGCGCCTCACGCCGACCATCGTGGAGGTGGTGGTACGCGCGCCGATGGCCGCGCGCGCTTTTCATCCGGGCCAGTTCTACCGCCTGCAGAACTTCGAGTCGCTCGCGGCGCATCCGGAGGGCACCACGCTCGCGATGGAGGGACTCGCGCTCACCGGCGCGTGGGTCGATCGCGAGCAGGGCCTCGTCTCCACCATCGTGCTCGAGATGGGCGGATCGAGCGACCTCTGCGCGCTCCTCGAGCCGGGCGAGCCGGTGGTGCTGATGGGCCCGACCGGAAGCCCGACCGAGATTCCCCGCGACGAGACCGTGGTCCTCGTCGGCGGCGGCCTCGGCAACGCGGTGCTCTTCTCGATCGGCAGCGCGCTGCGCGCCGCCGGATCGCGCGTGCTGTACTTCGCCGGCTACAAGAAGCTCGGCGACCGCTACAAGGTCGCGGAGATCGAAGCCGCGGCGGACGAGGTGGTGTGGTGCTGCGACGAGGCGCCCGGCTTCGAGCCCTCGCGTGCGGGCGACAAGGCGTTCGTGGGAAACATCGTGGAAGCGATGGCGGCGTATGGCAGCGGCGCGCTCGGCGAGGGCGCGGTCCCGATGCAGGAGGCCGATCGGCTCATCGCGATCGGCTCCGACGGCATGATGGCCGCGGTCGCGCGCGCCCGCCGCACCGTGCTCGCACCGTATCTACGCAGGGCGCACGTGGCGATCGGCTCGATCAACTCGCCGATGCAATGCATGATGAAGGAGATCTGCGCGCAGTGCCTGCAGCCGCACGTCGATCCGGCGACCGGGAAGACGACGTACGTCTTCTCCTGCTTCAACCAGGACCAGGCGCTCGACGTCGTGGATTTCGGCGGGCTTCGCGCGAGGCTCGGGCAGAACTCGCTGCAGGAGAAGCTCACGGCCCAGTGGATGGACCGCGTGCTGCGCGAGGAAGGCGCCCGCTAGTCCTGGTAGATGTTGAGCAGCGAGAGACCTACCGCGAGCGCGGCCTTGCGCCCGCGCAGCTCCAGGCGCAGGCGGCTCACCTCGCCCGTGAGCTCGGGAGGCGCGTCCACCACCTGGCGCAGGTTCTCTTCACTGTCGCTCAGCGATTCCTGGATCTTCTCGATCCGGCGCATGTGGGTCTCGACTTCCCTTTCGAGAGATTTGCGCTCTTTGTCGTCCATGGTCCTCTGGCCTCCGATGACGAGGCGATTGTGGCGCGCGTGCGCGGCGGGCGCTGTGTGCTGGCGCACATTTCACGTAATCGATTCCACGCCTTGAACCAATTTCCCCTCGCGCAGGCGCTACATCTGCAATAGCCGCGCCCAAGGTCCGCCGGACGCTGGCATCGAGATTGCATTTCATCCGGCTGGACCTCCACCCAGATGGACCAACGACGCTCAAGGCCCGGCCCTCGCGGGCGGCTCGGCACCCTCCCGCGAGCGCCGATCGAACGGGGCCCGGTCGAGGGCGTGCGCACCATCGCGCTGGTGCACGCGAACTCGCTCGCCCACTTCATGTTCCTCCTGCCGGCGCTCGAGGCGCTGCGGCGCGCCTATCCCGGTGCGCGCATCGCGCTCCTCGCCAAGACGTGGCATGCGCGATTCCTCGAGGGTCGCGAGTGCGGGCTGGACGAGGTCGTGATCATCCCGGACATGCCGGGATTCGGCGGCGACGTCATCCAGGCGGCGGACAGCGACATCCGCGATTTCTTCGCGCAGATGCGCGAGCGGCGCTTCGACCTCGCCTTCCAGCTGCACGACGGCGGCAGCTCCAATTCGTTCACGAGGCGGCTGCGCGCGCGCATCACGATCGGTGCGCGAATGCCGGGAGCGGCGCCGCTCGACCGCCGGCTCGCCTACGCGCCGCTGCAGAACGAGCGCCTGCGCCTGCTCGAGCTGGCGGGCCTCGCCGGTGCGCGGGCGGGAAGCCTCGATCCGCACCTGCCGCTCGTGCCGCGCGACGCCGAGGAGCTCTCGATGCACTGGCGCAGCGACGGCCGCCCGCTCGTCGTGCTGCACCCGGGCGCGGACGACATCCGCACGCGCTGGCCGGCGGAAGGATTCGCGCGCGTGGCCGACGAGCTCGCGGCGAAGGGCGCGCAGGTCGCGATCCACGGGACGCAAGACGAGCGCGGGACGACGCGCGCCGTGCTGCAGGCGATGCGTTCGCCGGCGGCCGACCTCACCGGCGCCCTCACGCTCTCGGGGCTCGCGGCGCTCCTCGCGCGTGCGAGCCTGGTGATCTCGAACGACACGGGGGCGCTCCATCTCGCGCACGCGCTCGGCACGCCGACCGTGGGGATTTTCGGGCTCGCGAGCCTCATCGCGTCCGCGCCGCTCGCGTGGGAGGGAAAGGGCATGGCGGTGGCGCTCGATCCGGCGTGCCCGATCTGCGGGCAGCCGAACCTGGTCGAGCGATGCGCGCACGAGGTCTCGTTCGTCGCGGGCGTTTCGAGCGAGAAGGTGATCGGCCTCGCGCTGGAGCTTTTCACGCCGCGCGCGCAGCGCACCAGCGCAAAGGCGGGCGCGCGCGCGCCGGAGGCTCCGCGACGCGAGTTCCGTCCGGATCCCCGGCGGCCGGACGAAGCCCTGCATTGAGCCGCCCGATCCACGCGCGCAAGGCCGCGACAGGACTCTTGCCGGCGGCAACGCGAAATTGCGCGCGATTGCGTTGCTCCAAAGACGAGCGCGAACGACCGCGTTCGTGCAAGATGGCTCGATCCGGCGACGTGCCGGCCCACGAAAGGAACCGTTGAATGTCGAAACCGAACTACGCGTTCGCGAAAAGGCAGCGGGAGCTCGCCAAGAAGGCCAAGAAGGAAGCAAAGCGCCAGGAGCGCACCGCGCGCCATGAGGCGCAGGGGAACGAGGCCGAGGGCGCGGCCGCCGTGCCCCCTCCCGACGACACCTCCAAGTAGCGGAACGCGCGGTCCGGCGGCGCGGTCGATCCGGGAGACCGGACCTTCCGCCGAGGTCTCCATGAGAGCCATGACCGTCCCCCGCCGATTGCTCGCCGCCCTGGCCGCCTCCCTCGCCCTGTGCGGGTGCGCGAGCGGCCCCTACCCCGCGTATGCGTCCACCGCGGAATACCCGCGCAGCGACGATGTTTTCGCCAATATCCGGGCCGGCATGACGCGCGACGAGGTCGCAGGCCGCATCGGGCCGCCGGACGAAACCATGCAGTTCGCGCGCAGCCGCACGGATGCCTGGTCGTACTACTACACCGACACCTGGGGTTATCCCTCGGAGTTCTCGGTCACCTTCGCGGGCGACCGCGCGGTGAGCAAGTTCTCGCGCCGGCTCGACCGGAACGAGATCCTGTAGCCCCACGGCGGCCGCCCCCGGCCCAAGGGAGGTTCCATGAACGAACCGCGGTTCCTGAAGAACGCCCTCGCGGCGATCGCCGCGCTTTGCATCGTCGCGTCGTGCGGCACGATGCCCCCGCCGCGCAGCGACACGGTGTTCGCGGCGATCCCTACCGGCGCCACGATGGACGGCGTGCGGCAGCAGCTCGGCAAGCCCGACGAGGAGATGGCGTTCCCCGCGACCCGCACCGTCTCGTGGACGTATTTCTACTACGACACGTGGGGCTTCTACGCCGAAGAGGACCTCACCTTCGACACCTCCGGGCTCCTGGTGGGCAAGTTCTCCAAGCGCGTGGGCTACGGCGGCTCCGGCAAGACCTAGGCGTGCCGGAAACGCTCCTTCTCGTCTAGAATGGAGCCTTGCTCAACCCACTCGAAAGGAGGTGATCCGTGAGATCTCGAACCCGTCAGTACGCTCTTGCGATCGGGGTGGTTCTCGCCGCGGTCACTACGGTGGTCTACGCGGCTTGCCCTCTCTGCCTGTAAGGGCACAAGGGTTTGCGGAAAGGCCGGCGAAAGCCGGCCTTTCCATTTGCGGCGTCGTTGCGGACGGCCTTCAGCCGCCGAGGAAGAGGCGCCCGACGTCGGGATTCGCGAGGAGCTCGCGTCCCGCGCCCGCGAGCGCCGCCTGGCCGGAGACGAGCACGTAGCCCACGTCGGCGAACTCCAGGCCCTTCCTCGCGTTCTGCTCGACCATCACGATGGTCTTGCCGTCCTCGCGCTGCAGGCGCTCGAGGATTTCGAACACCATGTCGATGAAGCGCGGCTCCAGGCCGATGGAGGGTTCGTCGACGAGGAGGATGTCGGGCTCCATCACCAGCGCGCGCGAGATCTCGAGCAGCCGCCGCTCGCCGCCCGAGAGCACCTTCGCCGGGTGCTTGCGCCGGTTCGCGAGCCGCTCGTTGCGCGCGAAAACGCGCTCGGCCGCCTCCTTCGCCTTCGTGCGCGAGCGCAGGAGGAAGCCGCCCATCAGCAGGTTCTCCTCCACCGTCATGTCGGGGAAGACCGACTTGTCCTGCAGGATGTAGGCGATGCGCGCCTCGCGAAGCTTGCGCTCCGGCGTGAGGCGCGTGATGTCGCGCCGCGCATCTCGCGACCCGACGGCCACCTCGCCCTGGAACACGCGCGCGAAGCCGTAGATCGAGTGCAGCACCGTCGACTTGCCCGCGCCGTTCGGCCCGATGAGGCAGACGGATTGGCCGCGCGCGACGTGGAGCGTGAGCCCGTGCAGGATCTCCATGTTGCCGTAGCCGGCATGGAGGCCGCGCACCGAGAGGAAGGGATCGTTGCCGGCGAGCGCGAGCAGGCGCTCCTCGGGGATCTCGGTGCGCAGCGACTCCGCCTCGCGCGCGACCTCGTCCACCGAGAGGACGACGTCGACCTCGCCCTCGTGGTATCCCTCCGCGCGTGGCTCGGGCGAATCCGGAAGCTGCGAGGGATCGGCGCTCACGCCGCCGCCCCCAGGTACGCGTCGATCACGCGCGGATCGTCCTTCACATCGGCCGGTGCGCCCGAGGCAAGCACCTTGCCGAACGCCATGCAGTAGATGTGCTGCGCGAGGTTCATCACCACGCGCATGTTGTGCTCGATCACGAAGAGCGTGATGCCGTAGTCGCGATTGGCGCGCTTGAGACGGTCGATGAGGCCGTTGATGAGCGTGGGATTGATGCCGGCGGTGGGCTCGTCGAGGAGCAGCGCCTTGGGCTCGTTCATGAGCGCCATGGCGAATTCCAGCAGCTTCTGCTGGCCGAAGGAGAGCGATCCGGCCGCGAGGCGCCGCTTCGAGTAGAGGCCGACGAACTCCAGCAGGTGCTCGGCTTTCTCGACCAGCTCCGGCGGATAGGGCCTGAACATCTCCAGCCATCCGCTCTCGCGGTGCGGCAGCGACACGAGCATGTTCTCGACGCAATCCATCTTGCCGAACACGCGCGTCTGCTGGAAGGTGCGCAGCATGCCCAGGCGCGCGATCTTCTGCACGCCCATGCGCGAGATCTCGCGGCCCTCGAAGCGGATCGAGCCCGAGTCGATGGGATGCTGGCCGACGATGGAGTTGAAGAGCGTGGTCTTGCCCGATCCGTTGGGGCCGATGAGGCCCGTGATCGAGCCTCTTTCCACGGCGAGCGAGACGTCGCGATTGGCGACCACGCCCCCGAAGGCCTTGGTGACGCCGGCGACCTCGATGATCGGGTCGCTCATGCGTTCGCCGCCTTCCGCGTAGTCACCGGCCGCGCCGCCTCGCGCCGTGGCTTCTCCTCCTCCTCCACTTTCACTCCGAACCACTCCGGCCGCTTGCTCTTCACCCAGCCGAGGATCCCCTGCTGGAAAAACACGACGTTCACGATGATGAGGACGCCCAGCGCGATGTACTGCCAGCCGAGCAGGTACGTCCAGGTGATCTCGCGCATCGCGTAGAACACCGTCGCGCCGATGATCGGCCCCCAGAGCGTGCCCTTGCCGCCGAGGAGCGTCATCGCGATCATGAAGATGCCGAAGGTGAGCGTGGGATACGCCGTCTCGAGCGGCTCGACGAAGCCCGTCATGTTGCCGAAGAGCGCGCCGGCGATGCCGAGGAAGAAGGCCGCGGCCGACCATGCGACCGTCTTGTAACGCGTAGTGTGCAGTCCCAGCGCGTCGGCCTTGTCCTCGTCGTCGCGGATGGCGTTCACGGCGAGGCAGAAGCGCGTGCGGTAGAGCCAGCGGAAGAAGAGATAGCACAGGATCGCCGCGACGAAGCATGCGAAGTAGAAGAAGCGCTCGCGCATGCCCGGGCCTCCGGGGAAGACCGGCATCGCGATGCCCTGGCCGCCTCCCACCCAGTTCCAGGTGCTGGTGAGCTCCGCCGCCGCGATCGCGACGCCGAGCGTGCCGATCGCGTAGTACGGGCCGCGGATGCCGAGCAGCACCCAGGAGAGGATCGCGGCGACGATCGTCGCGCCGATCGCCGCGAGCACGAGCCCGAGCGTGAGCCCCTGGAAATACTGCACCGGCGTGAAGTGGACGTTGATCGCGCCATTCGCGGCCGTGTACTCGCCGACGTTGTAGACCACGCCGATCTGCGTGATCGCGCAGATGTACATGCCGAGGCCGAAGAACGTGATGTTGCCGAGCGAGTTGTAGCCCATCTGCCCGCCCATCGCGTCCCAGGTGAGCGCGAAGAGCACCATGATCCAGAAGACCGCGAACTGGACCGAGTGGGCCGGAAAGACGAACGGCGCGGCGATGCCCGCGGCGAGGATCGCGACGTGCAGCGCGGCCGAGCGGCGCCGGGTGAAGATCATTGCAGCGACCTCCGTTGCTGGAGCAGCGCGAGCCGGCGGATGATGAGGATCACGAGGAGCAGCGAGACGATCGTCGCCTGCTGGAACTGCGCGCCGAACACGAACCCGCTGTACTGCTCGACCACGCCGAGGACGAGCGCCATCACGATGACGCCGGCGAGGTTGCCGAGCCCCGCGGCGGTGACGATCACGAACGCACGCACGGAGTAGCCGATGCCGTAGAAAGGCGCGATCACCCACACCATCGCGACGAGGACCCCGGCCGCGCCGCAGATCGCCGCGTTGAGCGAGAACGTGAGCGCGTAGACCGTGTCGGTGTCGATGCCGAGGACGCGCGCGGCACGCGGATCCTGCGCGGTGGCGCGGATCGCCTGCCCCATGCGGCTGTAGCGCAGGAACGCCACCATCGCGATGGCGAGCACGATGCACAGCCCGATCGCGATGATGCGGATCTGCGTGATGTCCACCGAGCCGTCGAAGAAGCTGAAGTTGCCGAACCCCGACTTGAGCGTCCGCACGTCCGGTCCGAAGATGAGGTTCAGCGACTGCTGGATGGTGATCGCCATCCCGAAGGTGGCGAGGAGCGACGTGAAGAGGTCGAGCTCGATCACGCGGCGGATGATGATGCGGTAGACGATCCAGCCCAGCACGAACATGATCGCGGCGACCGGGACGATCGCGACGATCGGATGCACGCCGTGCTTCCCCAGCTCGTAGGCGAGGTAGCCGCCGGTCATCACCATGTCGCCCTGCGAGAGGTTCTTCACGCTGGTGACGCCCCACACGAGCCCGAGCCCGTAGGCGATGAGCGCGAAGATGGCGGCGACGGAGATGCCGTTCAGCAGGAGCTGAATGTTGAAGACCGGCGCCCCAGTGAGGATCTGGACGTTCTCGAGCATGGCTTGCGGGGGCGCCGGCGCGCGGCCGGCGCCCCGCCGGCGCTACTTCGAAGCGACCCTCGGGTACACCACTTTCTCCGCGGCGTACTTCGTCGGCGCGACGACCACGTACTTGTCGTTCTGCACCTGCCGCAGCACCATCGGCTTGGCGATGTTCCTGCCGTCCGGCGCGAACTTGATCGGCCCGTAGAAGGTCTCGAGGTTGGTCTTCGCGAGCGCATCACGCAGCTTCTGCGGATCCATCGAGCCCGCGCGCTTGAACGCGTCGGCCCAGATCTCCACGGCGGCCGAAGCCTCCGCCACCTGGTACGGCACTTCCTTGTACTCCGGGTGCGCCTTGAGGAACTTGTTGTTGTAGTCCATGGCGGTGCCGAAGATCGGGTCCTGGTACTTCAGCGTCTCGGCCCACTGCGTCGGGCAGAGGATGCCCTCGGCGGCCTTGCCGAACTTGTCCGTGAGGTCGGCGGACTCGCAGTGCGTCATCGCGACGATCGGCGCGGAGACGCCCATCTCGGACATCTGCCGCGTCGCCGTGGTCGCGCCCTTCGTGTGGCCGGAGAAGAGCAGGATGTCGGGCTTCACCGCCTTCACCTTGGTGAGCGTGGCCGAGATGTCGGAGAGATCGCGCGGCATCTTGTCGTCCACCACGACCTTCATGTGGTAGTGCTTGATGCGGTCCATCACGCCGTCGCGCACGTCGAGCGAGAACGGGTCGTTCTCGAACGCCATGCCGACCTTGAGCTTCGACGGATCCTTGCCGTTTTGCTGCGCGAGCTCGGCGGCGAGGTCGATCACCGGCGAGAGGTACTGCTCCGAGGTGGAGAGCGCGGCGAACGTGTACTTGTAGCCCTGGCTGAAGAGCGAGCGCGAGGCGCCTTCCGCCTCGACCATCGGGATCTTGTATTTCTCGACCACGGGAGCGGCGGCCTTGGTGGGTCCGGAGCCGTAGGGCCCGAGGACGTACTTGATGCCGTCCTGGTTGATCAGGCGCTCGAGGAGCTGCGCCGTGCGGGCCGGCGTGGACTCGTCGTCGTAGAACTTCACCTCCATCTTGTACTTCTTGCCGCCGACGGTGACGCCGCCGGCGTCGTTGATGGCCTTCACCGCGAAGTTGTAACCGTCGCTGGCGTTCTTGCCTTCCTGGGAGTACTTGCCCGTGATCGAGATCGCCGAGCCCAGAACGATCGTGTCCTGTGCGTACGCCATCGACGGCAGGAACGCGGCGGCCGCGAGTGCCGACACCGCTCCCACGCCGTGCATCAGTGCGCCAAACTTCGTCCTCATCTCCATTCTCCTCGTGATCGCCGCGTTCATTGCGCGGCCGATTTGCCGATACCGCGCCGGGAAGCCCGCGCGGCGCCCTAGACGGGAAACGGATCTAGCCCTTGCGGAGCCACCCCACGGTATGCCGCCAGCGGACGGGGCTGGGGCTGGAATCGGCGAGGGTCACCCCGGACGGGCGGCACGCCGAGCGTGCAGCCGTGACGGCGTCGAACCGCGGGGTCTGAACCAGGGAAGCGGGCATGGCCCTCTCGCCGATGGGAATTTCGGTCCATCGTAGCACGATATATGCATGCGGGCGGCGATTGCCCCGGGCCGGGCGCCCGGAATATCCAAGCCGCTGGCGCTGTTCCGACCCCGCTCGGAAGTCGCACGCCGAGGTACTTGCCGGATCCTGCCGCCGATCCGAGCGGGGCCTCCTGATGCAGCGCGCTCGCTAAGCCGCCCGCGCGATCGCCTCGACCTCGAGCAGGAAGTCCTCAAACGCCGGGGCGGCTATGGGTCGATCGCGCGATGCGAGGGATGATCGCAATGCCCAGGGCCGCGAAGGTATCCGCACGAATCGACGTCGCGCTCGTCGACCTCCAACACGCTTTCCTTCAGCGGCACACCGTCCAGCTTCTCGATCGTGTCCATCGTCGCGGCACGTGGCGAGTGGACCATCCGCCCGCTGCCGCAATCGTAGGTGTAGAAGCAATAGACCTTCCTGGTTCCGGTCCCCATGATGGGAGTGTAGGAAATGCCATCGCTGCGATCATTCGGAGTGGCCCGCAAACGCAGGTCACCGACTTCCGAGGCTGCCGTACGCATTCCGCTCGCGCATCGTAGGACTCGACCTACAGACCACTCACCCCCGGCTCCGACAGACTTATCGTTGCAATTACACGAGGATATGGGCCGGTGCAGCAGAAGGATGAAGCCGTATGTCGGCCAAGCCGTGCTCGCGACTCGTGGGCCACAGAATGAGGACGCCTACGTGGCAGGAGCGGCTCGACATCTGCCGCACCGAGCGCGAGATCGTGGAAGTGTCGCGCAACTACCTCGCGTCGTTCGATCACTTCGAGATTTCGCGGCTCCCCGATCCGTGCAAGCCGACCCGGCTGGTCTGCGGCGTGGACGTGAGCCACTACGCGCTCGCCCTCGCCACCCAGGCGAGCGATGAAACGGATCGCAACGCCGAGCTGATTCATCGGCTCGCCGCGTTCTTCATCCAGGCGCACATGAAGCTCGCGCGCCTCGGCGAAACGACGAACGACGGCGAGGACAGGAAGCAGAGCGCGTAGTCGGCACCCGGGCATGCAGGCTCCACACACCACGCGCACCGGCAGCGAATCGGCCTCGAGCATCCGCTACGCGGATTGGCGCGGCCGGATCCAACTCGCGACGGACATCGATCAGCTCGTGCGGATCGTGCGCGAATATCTCGCCGCCTGGACCGCGGCCGAGCTCGCAGCCATCCCGCTGGAGGTCGGTGCCAGCGCCCTCTCCGATTCCAGCGATCTCAGCGCACGGGCCGTTCTCGCGGCTCAGGCGGAGCTCAGCTGGAAGGGCGACGAAGCCGGCGGACGACTGATGCGCGAGATGGCCCTCACGTTGTCTGCCGCCGCCTCGCGCCTTCGCTTCCTTACGGCGATGCGAAGCCGGGAAGCAACGAGCGGGGGACGGTCGTCGGATTCGTAGACGCCGCGCAGCGGCGACGCCGACACACCTGTACGAACGGAGATTGGCGGAGAGGGCGGGATTCGAACCCGCGTTGGGCTGTTAACCCAAACACGCTTTCCAGGCGTGCGACTTAAACCACTCATCCACCTCTCCGCGGTGGCACAACTCAGCGAACTGAACGAGCGCCGCTGACGTTTCGCAGCGCGAGCTTCCCATTGCGGGAGCCCGAAATTATACCTCGGCCAACCCGCGAAACCGACCCCCGCGGCGCGGCAAATCCAGGCTGCGGAGCGGCGAATCCAGGCTCACGAGAGCAACGCCCGCCAGTGCAGCCCGCGCGTCTGCCTCAGGAAGAGGATCACGACGAACGCGAGCATCGTGAGATGCACCGGCCACAGTCCCAGCCACGTGGGAATGCGCCCCGCCGAGGTCCACGCCTGGAAGATCGAGAGCGTGTTGTTGTAGAGGACGTAGATCAGCACGGCGAAGATGAGGTTCCACGAGCGGCCGGAGCGCGGGTTCACGAACGAGAGCGGCACGGCGAAGAGCCCCATGATGATCACCGCGAGCGGCAGCGCGATGCGCCAGTGGAGCTCCGCCATGTCCTCGGGCTTGCCGCTCGTGAAGAGCTGGATCAGGTTCATCGCCTTCGAGGAGGGCGCCTGCGCGCGCGCCTCGTGCGGCTCGATGCGCACCGCGTAGCGCTGGAAGTCCACCACGCGGTACTCGAGCGTCCCCGGCGTGCCCTCGTAGCGCCGCCCGTTCAGCAGCACGACGAAGCGGTCGCCGTTCTTCGCGGTCTCGATGTAGCCCTTCTGGGCGACGATCACGCCGAGCTTCCCGCGCTCGGTGGACTGCACGAAGATGTCGTTCACCGAGTCGTCGCGCTCGGAGAGCTTGTCCACGAAGAACACGCGGTCGGAGTTCCTCGACTCGCGGAACACGCCCGGCGTCACGCTCGAGACCTCGTCGCGGCTCGCGAGGAGCCGCTGGTACTCCACGCTTTCGGCCTGCGCCCACGGCGAGACCCACACCGAGAGCAGCGCGCACACGAGCGCCACCGGGATCGCGAACTGCAGCACCGGCTTGATCCACGCGGCGATCGAGAGCCCGGAGGTGAACCACACCGTCATCTCGCTATCCCGGTAGCTCCTCGTGAGCGCGAGCAGCACCGCGACGAAGACCGCGATGCCGAGCAGCACCGGCAGGTAGTTCACGATGCCGAACGCGATCAAGCCGAGCACCGCCTCCGGGTCGATCTCGCCGACTGAGGCCTTGCCGAGCAGCAGGATCAGCAGCCGCGTGAGGATGATGGCGAGCAGCACGCCGACCACGGAAAGCGCGATCAGGCTGAACTCGCGGATGAGGCTGCGCTGGAAGATCACGGGAGGCGGATGGCCGGGCTCTCCGGAATTGCGGGCGTTATAATTGCTGGCTTCGCCACCACTTCCTCCCGGGGATACCAATGGAATTTAGCACAAAGGGCGGCAATCCCGAGAAGCAGCGCGCCGGATGCGTCGTGGTGGGCGTTTTCGAGGGCGGGAAGCTCACCGAGGCGGCCCAGGCGCTCGACTCGGCCTCCGGCCGCTATCTCTCTTCCGTCCTCGGCCACGGCGACCTCGAGGCCCGCGCCGGCGCCACCCTCCTCCTGCACAAGGTTCCCAAGGTCTCCGCGGAGCGCGTCCTGCTGGTGAGCCTCGGCAAGGAAAAGGATTTCCAGGAAGGCCCGTACCGCAACGCGCTCGCGGGCGCGGTGAAGGCGCTGCGCGCGACCGGTGCCGCCGATGCGCTCGTGTGCCTGGTCGAGCTGCCCCTGAAGCGCCGCGATGCCGCGTGGAAGGCGGAGCAGGTGGTGCTCGCGGTGACGGACGGCCTCTATCGCTTCGATCGCATGAAGAGCAAGCCGGCCGGCCCCCGCAGCCCGCTCGCGAAGGTCGCGCTGCACGTGGCCAATCGCCGCGACGCGGGCGAGGTGGATGCCGCGATCCAGCGCGCGCAAGCGATCGCGGAAGGCGTCGCGCTCGCGAAGGACCTCGGCAACCTCCCGGGCAACGTCTGCACGCCGAGCTACCTGGGCGAGCAGGCCGAGGCGCTCGGCAAGGAATGCGGCTTCAAGGTGCAGGTGATGGGGCGCAACCAGATCGAGAAGCTCGGCATGGGCGCGTTCCTCGCGGTGGCGCAGGGCAGCCGCGAGCCGCCGCGCTTCATCGTGATGGAGCGCATGGCGGGCAAGAAGGGCGACCGTCCCGTGGCCCTCGTCGGCAAGGGCATCACCTTCGACACCGGCGGCATCTCCATCAAGCCCTCCGCGGACATGGACGAGATGAAGTTCGACATGTGCGGCGCGGCGAGCGTGTTCGGCACGATGAAGGCCATCTCGAAGATGGACCTGGCGATCAACGTCGTCGGCGTCGTGCCCACCACCGAGAACATGCCGGGCGGCAACGCCATCAAGCCGGGCGACATCGTGAAGACCATGTCCGGGCAGACGGTGGAGATCCTCAATACCGACGCCGAAGGCCGCTTGATCCTGTGCGACGCGCTCACCTACGTCGAGAAGTACAAGCCCGCGGCGGTGGTGGATGTCGCGACGCTCACCGGCGCCATGGTGATCGCGCTCGGCCACGTCACCACCGGCCTCTTCGCGAACAGCGATCCCCTCGCGCGCGAGCTGGTGCAGGCGGGCGACGGCGCGTGGGACCGCGCATGGCACCTGCCGATGTTCGACGACTACCAGGAGCAATTGAAGTCGAACTTCGCCGACTTCCCGAACATCGGCTCGCGCGCCGGCGGCTCGATCACCGCGGCCTGCTTCCTCTCGCGCTTCACCAAGTCCTATCCCTGGGCGCACCTCGACATCGCCGGCACCGCGTGGAAGAGCGGCGCGGAGAAAGGCGCGACGGGACGTCCGGTGGCGCTCCTCACGCACTTCCTCGCGCGCCGCGCGGCCGCCGCGTGACGCGCATCGACTTCTACCACTACGCCGACGACAAGCTGCGCTTCGCCTGCCGGCTCGCCGCGAAGGCCTACGACCAATCGAGCCGCATCGTCGTGTGGTCCGACGATGCGCAGCTGCTCGGCCGCTTCGACCGCGACCTCTGGACGTTCCAGTCCACGCACTTCGTGCCGCACTGCTGGGCGGGCTCCGGCCTCGCGCCCGAGACGCCGGTGATCCTCGCCACCGACGGCGAGCACCTGCCGCACCGCGACGTGCTGCTCAACCTCGGCGCCGAATGGCCGCCGTTCTTCTCCACGTTCGAGCGCCTGCTCGAGATCGTCGCCACCGACGAGGACGACAAGGCCCGCGCAAGGAGCCGCTACGCGTTCTACAAAAAGCGCGGCTACGATATCAACGTGAACGCGATCGCCTCCGCGGAGAAGACTGGTGGCTGAGGACAAGGACGTCTTCAGCCGCGCGGAAGCGCTCCTGCGCAGGAACTCCGTGGGCGCGCCGGGCACGGGCTCCGACACCGGCGGCGTCCCGGTGCTCACCGATCTCGTCGGCGAGCCGCCGGAGGCGCAGCTCACCACCGACATCGCCCGGGACGTCTTCGCGCGCGTCCTCGCGCAGGTGGAGGGAAAGCTCGCGAACGAGCTCGAGCGCCGCGTCGCCGAGCAGCTCGTGGGCCAGGTGCATTCGGCGATCGTGGGCGCCATCGCCGACATGCGCCAGGAGCTTGCCAACGTCATCGCCGAGGCGGTCGCCGATGCCCTGCAACGGCGCAACGTGAAATGACCGAGCTCGCGAAAGCCTTCGACCCGCACGCGATCGAATCGCGCTGGTATCCGCTGTGGGAATCGCGCGGCTACTTCAAGGCCGGCTTCGATCCCAAACGCCCTTCCTTTTCGATCCAGCTTCCGCCGCCGAACGTGACGGGGACGCTGCACATGGGCCACGCGTTCCAGCAGACGCTGATGGATGTGCTCACGCGCTGGCATCGCATGAAGGGCGAGAACGTGCTCTGGCAGCCGGGCACGGACCACGCCGGGATCGCGACCCAGATGGTGGTGGAGCGCCAGCTCGAGGCGCAGGGCGAATCGCGCCGCGCGCTGGGACGCGCCGAGTTCGTGAAGCGCGTGTGGGCCTGGAAGGAGCAATCGGGCTCCACCATCACGCGCCAGATGCGGCGCCTGGGCGCCTCGTGCGATTGGTCGCGCGAGTACTTCACGATGGACGAGCCGCGCTCGCGCGCGGTGACGGAAGTCTTCGTGCGCCTGTACGACGAAGGCCTCGTGTATCGCGGCAAGCGCCTCGTGAACTGGGACCCGGTGCTGCAGACGGCGGTCTCCGACCTCGAGGTGGAATCGAGGGAGGAGGCGGGCAAGCTCTGGGAGCTGCGCTATCCGCTCGAGGATGGCAGCGGCTTCCTCGTGGTCGCGACGACGCGCCCCGAGACGATGCTGGGCGACACGGCGGTCGCGGTGCATCCCGACGACGACCGCTATCGGCATCTCGTCGGCAGGAACGTGCGCCTGCCGCTCGCCGATCGGCTGATTCCGGTGGTCGCCGACGAATACGTCGACCGCGCCTTCGGCACCGGCTGCGTGAAGATCACGCCCGCGCACGACTTCAACGACTACCAGGTCGGGCAGCGGCATGGACTGCCGATGATCTCGATCTTCACGCTCGAAGCGCGCGTGAACGAGAATGCGCCCCTCCCCTACCAGGGCCTCGACCGCTTCGAGGCGCGCGAGAAGGTGCTGAAGGACCTGGCCGCGAAGGATCTCGTCGCGAGCGTGAAGCCGCACAAGCTGATGCAGCCGCGCTCGCAGCGCTCGGACGCGGTGGTGGAGCCCATGCTTTCCGACCAATGGTTCGTGAGCATGGCCTCGATGGCGCGCGCGGGATTGAAGGCGGTGGCCGACGGTCGCACGCGTTTCGTGCCCGAGGAGTGGACCAAGATCTACAACCAGTGGCTGGAGAACATCCAGGACTGGTGCATCTCGCGCCAGCTCTGGTGGGGCCACCAGGTGCCGGCATGGTACGCGGAAGACGGCACGCCCTTCGTCGGCCGCACGTTCGAGGAGGCGCGCACGCGGGCGACCAAAGCCGGAAAGACGATCACGCCCGACTCGCGCGATCCGGACGTGCTCGATACGTGGTTCTCCTCCGCGTTCGTGCCCTTCTCCACGCTCGGCTGGCCGGACGAGAGGAAGCTCGAGGAGGAGCGGCGCTTCTACCTGCCCTCCTCGGTCCTCGTCACCGGGTTCGACATCATCTTCTTCTGGGTCGCGCGCATGATCATGACGACCCTGCATTTCACCGGCGAGGTGCCGTTCCGCGACGTCTACATCAACGCCATCGTGCGCGACGCCGAGGGGCAGAAGATGTCGAAGTCGAAGGGCAACACCATCGACCCGCTCGACGTGATCGACGGCATCGAGTTCGAGCCGCTGCTGGAGAAGTCGACGCAGGGACTCCTGCTCGCCGCGCACAAGGATGCCGCGGCGAAGCGCATCCGGCGTGAATTCCCCGAGGGGATCCCGTCGTACGGCGCCGACGCGCTGCGCTTCACCTTCGCCGCGCTCTCCACGCTCGGGCGCACGTTGAACTTCGACCTCAAGCGCTGCGAGGGCTACCGCAGCTTCTGCAACAAGCTCTGGAACGCCGCGCGCTTCGTGCTCATGAACTGCGAGGGCAAGGACACGGGGCTCGACGAGGCGGCGCCGGTCGAGCTCTCGCACGTGGACCGCTGGATCGTGAGCCGGCTGCAGCGCACGGAGCGGGCCGTCGCCGAGGCGCTGGAGGCCTATCGCTTCGACGTCGCCGCGCGCGCCATCTACGAGCTCGTCTGGGACGAGTATTGCGACTGGTACGTGGAGCTCGCCAAGGTGCAGCTCGCGAACGGCAACGACGCGCAGCAGCGCGCCACGCGCCGGACGCTGATCCGGGTCCTCGAGACGATCCTTCGCCTCGCGCATCCGATCATCCCCTTCATCACCGAGGAGCTGTGGCAGAAGGTGGCGCCGCTCGCCGGCCGCACCGGCGAGACCGTCATGCTCGCGCCCTACCCGATCCACGACATCGGCAAGGTCGCTCCCAACTCCGAGCGCGAGGTGGAGGTCGTGAAGGAGGTCGTGAACGCGGCGCGCAACCTGCGCTCCACGATGGGGATCACGCCTTCCGCGCGCGTGCCGATGTACCTGGCCGACTTCGATGCGGCGCTGAAGAACCACGTCGCGGGCATTTCGGCGCTCGCGCGGCTCTCCGAGATCCGCTTCGTGGAAAAGCTTCCGCCGGAGGATGCGCCGGTCGCGATCACGACGGTCGCCAAGCTCATGCTGCACGTGGAGGTCGATCGCGACGCGGAGCGCGCACGCCTCGCGAAGGAGATCGAGAAGCTCGAGTCGGACCTCGCGAGGACGCGCGCGCAGCTCGGTAACGCCTCGTTCGTCGAGCGCGCCCCGGCGGCGGT
>Ga0134126_10001614_pt1 | contig 28768 bp, 18 predicted proteins | sample KB31752_FD_96881 | JGI IMG/M metagenome (GOLD analysis project Ga0134126, IMG submission 96881) | Terrestrial soil microbial communities with excess Nitrogen fertilizer from Kellogg Biological Station, Michigan, USA - KB3-175-2 | ecosystem: Environmental > Terrestrial > Soil > Unclassified ... | reverse complement strand
GAGCACGATCTGATCCACGTGCCCCGCTTGAATCGAGGCATAGATACTGTCGATGCGCTGCTGATCTTTTTCCTTGGGCAGTGGCGCCTGGCCCATGTAATCCCATTCGACGTATACACCACGCTTGAACAGCGCCTCTCGCGTAGCCTCATCGCGCTCGCCGGTATGTGACATCACCACGCGGTGCAGATCCACCCCTTCGGACTCGATGACGTCCAGCACTGTCATCATCTCGTCGAGCGGCTCGAAGTTGTGAATCGACATGGGGGCGCCGGTGATTCGGGCCGCGCGCGCGCTGGCGCGCAGGCTCTTGAGCTCGTTATCGACAAGTGGCTTACCCACTATGCCGACTTCGCCGATGATCCCCGAGCGGATGTCGGTCCCCTGCGCGCCGACCGTGACGTCGTGCACGATGATGTCAGTCAATTGCTCGACGGTCAGCTTATCCATGTCGGCCGGGTGCAATTGCCGCATATAAAAACCCGCGCCCATGACGATGTTCAGCCCGGAAGCGCGCGAGGCCAGCTTCAATGCTAACGGGTCGCGCGTCAGACCGAACGGCGACACATCAACAATGGTTCCGCCACCGGCTTTCTTGAAGTCCCTGATCGCGGTGAGCGACTGATCAAAATCGGTCAACCCCGCGGCCATGCCCTCGGGAATGTCCGCCGGCGCCCGAATCACGGTGATGTCTGTCGGGGCAGGCACCATTGGCGGCGACTTCTGAAAATTAATGAAGACATGTTCATGCATCAGTGTCTCACCGAGCGCGGACGGATCGATGGGACCGTTGACGGTCATCACCTTGCCCGCAATGTTCGCAATGGATGGATGCATGGCGCTCTGCGCCGGGGCAGTCAGTATCACAGCCAACGCGAAGGCGGCTCCGAGGCCGGGATTCAAGACGGGTCGCTTCACAATGAATTCCTCTTAGCCGCCATGGATACGCAGCCTCGTTGTTTATTGGGGCTCACGCGTGCGGCGATGCACTATGACCAACGCTGTGCGACAGCACAAGTGGCTGAAGGGCGTTGCGATAATCGCCCACCGCGGCAGGCGACCTAACAATCCTCAGCTCGAGCGACCACGATACGGCTGCATGAGCCGATTCAATTCAGCCTGCGCGTCGATCACAGCCTCATACGTCGCCAGCATTTCTTTCGCGCAGCAGACGCTCCAGGAATCGGTCTCATCGTCATGGGAGATTGACGGATCAAACCCTGCGGCAGCCACTGTCTCGGCCACCGCGCGCGCCGCGCGTTCGTCCGGGACAGCGACCGAGAACTCCATGACCATGCGCCGGGAGATATCGGCACCATCAGGGTACAGGTGCTTCATGTTTGTCTACGCTGACTAACATCCCGCTACCAGCTGCCGCTCCGGGCATCGTGCGAAAAATCGGTCTGAAGTAGTGTGCAGCTACCTTAAGAACAAGCGGCAGGAGCCCAATTTATGCGAAATCCATGGACTGCGAAACGACCCGCTGAATGACGGGCATACCTGCCTTGGTTTCCTTAAATATATTATTTATCATACTTAAAGCCAAAAACACCTGAGAGGCACGCCATGCCCAAGCGTCCCACGAGCGATCCTGTCGCGGCGCAGCCGGAACGTACCGAGGTCCTGCCGCGCCGGCTCGGAATGTGGAGCATGACGGCCATCACCATGGGGGTCATGATCGGCAGCGGCATCTTCCGCACCCCCAGCAGCATCGCCCAGATGACCGGATCGGTAGCCGGAGTCGGCCTGATCTGGATCCTGGGAGGCGCGATTACCCTGTGTCTTGCGTTGTCGCTATCTGAGCTGGCGACTTTGTTTCCCCGGGCTGGGGGGATCTACGTGTACTTGCGCGAGGCGTACGGTCCGGTGGTCGCCTTCGTATTCGGCTGGACCTTCCTCATCATCAACCCGGCGCAGTGGGCGGCGATCACCGTGATCTTCGCCGAATATGCGAACGCATTCTGGCCGCTCACCCCCACCGGCAAGCGCCTGGTGGCTTCGCTGCTGATCGTTTGCGTCTCCGCGGCCAACTACTTTTCGCTGCGCTTCGCCGCGGCGCTGCAGAATCTCACGACCGCTGCCAAGGCACTGGCGTTGGTCGCCATTGCGGTGGCGCTGTTCGCCTTTGGAGGCGGCTCCAAGACTGCACTGACAGAGCCTGCACTGTGGAGCCTGCCCCGACTGGGAAGCATCGGTATCGCGGTGGTGGCGGTGCTTTGGCCCTACGAGGGTGTCGCTTCAGCTTGCGCGCTGTCGGGCGAAGTGCGTGACCCGGCACGAGCTATTCCGCGCGCGCTCATCTTGAGCGTCCTCTGTGTCACCTCGCTATATGTGGCCATCAACGCGGCCTACCTGCATGTCCTGTCCTTCAAGGAAGTGGCCGGCTCGCAATTGGTCGCCGCAGATGCAATGCGTCAAGTTGCCGGGCACGCTGGCGCGGCACTGATCTGCGCGTGTGTGCTGCTCTCGACATTCGGCGCTATTGCGGCGACCGCCATCGTCGACCCACGAGTGTTCTACGCGATGGCGCGCGACGGCCTGTTCTTCGAGCGGATCGGGGCTATCCACCCGCGCTACCAGACTCCGCATGTTGCGATAGTGATTTCCGCTGCGCTCGCGATCGTCTATCTGTGGATCCGCACCTTCGAGGAGCTCGCCGCCCAATTCATTCTGGGCCTGTGGCTGTTTTACGGACTGGCGGTGCTCGCGGTCTTCGTGCTGCGGGTCCGGCGTCCTGATGCCGATCGTCCCTACCGAACTCTGGGCTATCCGGTGATCCCGCTGGTATTCGTGGCGGGCGCTGCGGGCCTGTTGGCCGCCGCATTTGTCGAGCTGCCGGGGATCAGTCTGGTCAACCTGGGAGTCACTCTCAGCGGCATTCCCGCCTATTTCATCTGGAGACGCCTGGCGAGGGCGTCGGCATCCTCTGCGCGACCGATGGGGGCGAGCACGAAGTCATACTCATAGTGCCGGGGCCAGATGAGATATTGCGGATGGGCGGTCGAGCGCCAGCTGTCGTCCCCGCCTAATCCCATCTGCCGCAGATCCACATCAATCACAGTGAAGCCGCGCCGCCGCACATCGACACTGTGGAGTTGATGCCCCGGGGAGTCGATATCCTTATCGAGCACATCCAAGGCGCTCCCGCTGAAGGTCGGCCGCCCCACAACGAGCAAGCCCGCCCCATTTTGCGCACGCACGGCCATCCAACGGACGTCCACCTTATTGCCGTTCTCCTGCGGGCGGACATACGTGTGAAACTGGTCCGCGACAGAGCCCGAGTAACGTCCCACCGGCGCGGCGACCCAACGATCCGCGTAACTTGCCTGGGGACCGCGGCCGAACCATTCCAACTGCGACAGGCTTCCGGGAGCCAGGAACTGTACGCCGAGTCGGGGCAGAAACGGCAGATCTTTCTTGTTGGGCTCGAAGTTGACCGAAATGTGCACGGCACCGTCGGTTCCGACGCGGTATTGGGTGTCGAAGCTCACCGCATCCGCTCCCAGGCTCGAGCTCGCTTGAACTGAAATTGACCCGTCCGCCTGGCGTTCGTAGGAAAAGTGTCGCAGTACCGCACCGTCCGCCATCGTTCGCCACACCGCGAGCTTTTCAGGCAAGCCCGCACCGATATCGTTGTCGGTGGGAGCGCGCCAGAAGTGCGGGCTCACGGGGCCAGCAAGCAACTCTTGCGAGCCGTCACTGAGCGAAACCAACGCTCCGGTTGCCTCATTAAAACGGGCCTGTATCAGTTTGCCAGCGACGCTCAGCGTCCCGTGTTCATCCGTCACATGCAAACTATCAGCGGCCGGCACCGCTGCGCTTGCCACAACGCCAGCGGCGTATACGGGTAATCGAAACTGCTCCCACGCTACCAGGTGCCCCTGCGGCACGAGTCCATCGACGGCTCGGGTGCGCGCCTCCAACGTCAAGAAATACTCCGCGCCAGGACGTGGATCTATCCGCGGCAGCGGCACACTCACAACCGCGCCGTCCCGAGCAGCGATGCCAGGAACCTCCACGGGGCCGGAGGCGATGGGATGACCGTCCTCCTCCACACGCCAGGTAAAAGCAAGCGCATCGGTACTGCGGAAATCGTAGTGATTCAACACCCGGACGCGCCCGCGCGTCAGATCATCCTCCACGAACTTCACAGGCTCGTACGCCTTCTTGACATCCCATGCCTGGGGGTGCGGCTGGCGCAGCGAGCTCATGATGCCGTCGGCGAAACTGAACTCGATCTTATCGCGCTCGAAGTCTCCGCCGTACCCGTAGTATACCGTGCCGTCGGGCTGTTTGACTTCGAGCGACTGGTCGACCCAATCCCACACGAACCCGCCCTGCGACTGCGGATGATCGTAGAACATCGACCAGTAGTCGTTGATGGTGCCGCCCGAATTGCCCATCATGTGGGCGTACTCGCACAGGATGATCGGCTTGTGAGGGTGCGAGGCGTTCGTGGCGAGATACTTGCTGACATCCCACACCTTGGCGTACATGGGCACGTAAATGTCGGTGTAGTCAACATCTCCGGCCGCTTCGTACTGGATCGGCCTCGAGGGATCGCGCGCTTTGGTGCGCAGATACATCTGGCGGAAGGACTCGCCGCTGCCAGCCTCGTTGCCCAACGACCAGATGATGATCGCGGGATGGTTCTTATCGCGCTCGACCATACCGGTCATGCGGGACAGGTGCGCCTCCCGGAAATCCTCCCGGTCCGCCAGCATGATATGGGCATTCATGGCACCGTGGGACTCGACGTTTGCTTCGTCCACCAGATAGAGGCCGTATTCGTCGGCCAGCTGGTAGAGATACGGATCGTTAGGCGAATGTGACAGTCGCAGCGCGTTGATGTTGAACTGCTTCATGAGCTCGACATCGCGCCGGATGGTGGCCCGCGAGATCACGTGCATGCCTTGCGGATCGAACTCCTGACGGTTCACGCCGTGGATCATGATCGGCTTGCCGTTCACATGCAGCACGCCGCCAATGATCTCCACTTTACGAAACCCGGTTTTGAGGGACGTGGCCTCAATCAGAGCGCCATGCGTGTCGAGCAACTCCAGGAGCATCGTATACAGGTGTGGGGTTTCCGCGGTCCACGGCCGCACCGCCGGCACCCGACCCTGCAGGGTATACATTCCCGGTTTATCGCCGGAATGGGCGAACTGCTGCGACACAAACACCGTTCCGGATTCATCGCTCAGGCTCATTCGCAGCTTGCCGACGGCCGGAGCCGTACCGCCGGCCCTGGTCACCTCGACATCCAGATTGAACACGCCATCGCGATAGTGTTCGTCGAGAGAAGCGCGCATGAAGACATCGCGCATATGGGTCGAGGGTGTCGAGTAGAGATACACGCCACGCTCAATGCCTCCCATGCGCCACATGTCCTGCACTTCCAGATAGGCCGCGTCGGCCCACTGCAGCACCTGCAGCCCGAGCTTGTTGCGACCGGGCCGGACGTAATCGGTCACGTCGAACTCGGCGGGCAGGCGTGAGTCCTCGCTATAGCCCACCTTGCGGCCGTTCACCCACAGATAAAACACTGTGCGCACCGAACCGAAATGCAAAAAGATCCGGCGGCCGGACCAATTGTCGGGGACCTCGAACTCTTTGATGTAACTGCCGACCGGGTTGTCGTCAGGCAACACCCTGGGCGGGTCGACCGGAAACAGATACTCCTCATCGAGATACTGGTAGCGGCCGTACCCTTGGCGCACCCAGTCGGAGGGTACGGGGATCTGCTTCCAGTCCCTGGCGTCGAAGTCCTCGCGCCAGAAGTTACGCGGCGCATCGGCAGGTCGTGCCGCCCACTTGAACAACCACTGCCCGTCCAGCGACTCGAAGTTCGCGGCTTTTTCCGGAATGTTTTGCTGGGCCTGCGCAACCGAGGCATAGGAGAAGTGCGTGGCGAACGGGGGCTGCTTGTTAACCTCGACGATGCGCGGATCCTGCCACTGCGGCCACTGCAACAACGTCGTGTCGTCGGAAGCCCGGGACGAGCTCACGCCCGCCCCGAGCGCCATGACAATCAGCGCCGCCCGTGTCAGGACCCGAAATCCCTGTCCGGATGCCATGGATTTAGAAGGTGACCGTGATCTTCCCGTAGTAATAACCCCCGTTGATCCCGAACGGCGAGAAACCCGGCGGGATCAAGACCGACTGCGGATCGAGATTGGCGCGGTAGTTGGCCACGAGTGCCGGATTGTACGAGCTTGGGCGCCGGTCCAGAAGGTTGTTCGCCCCGATGCTCAAGGTGAGGCGGGATGTCGCCCGAAAATCCAGATTGATATCCGTGACGGGTGCCGGCTTGATGGTGCTGGCGTAGAAGTTGCCGTCATCCCCCTGCTCCTTCTCGGTGGCAGAGCCGTAGAACGACTCTCGCAGCGTCGCCGACACCGGTCCGATCGTGTACAACGCTGTGGCGATGATCCGATATTTCGGCGCCGCGGTCGACACATCGGAGATCGCGCCCGGACCATACAACGTCTGCCCTCCGAGCTGCACGGGAGCCGGATGGATATTCGTGACTCGCGTGCTGTTGTAATTGGCCGCCGCCGACCAGTCGATGTGACCGTACTCGGCGAGGTTTGTCGGGTATGAGAGCACGAACTCCGCTCCGCGGGTGCGGGTATCCAGGCCGTTGGCGAAGATCTGAATGCCGAAGTTATCGACTGTCGGATCCAGCACGTTGCCGTTGGCGAGAATGGCGGCCTGCACCGCCGGTGAGGTGCCGCCGTACCCGGAGGCGAACACGGCGCCACTGGCGGCGATCCGGTCTCTGATCTCGATCTGGTAGGCATCGAGAGTGACGGTCATCTTGTCGATGGGATGGGCGACGAAGCCAACGCTATAGTTGGTCGACTTCTCCGGCTTCAGTCCGTCCACACCCACCAGACGCGCACCCGGGGAATTCGGCGGCAGCTGCACAAACGCCGAATTGATGTTCACGTTGGTCGCTGAGTAATACTCTTCGGCGAGCGTCGGCGCGCGGAACCCGTTGCTGATCGTGCCGCGCAACGCGAAGTTAGGCGTGAAATTGTAGCGACCGGTGAATTTCCCGACGGCGGCGTGACCGAAATCGCTGTAGTGCTCGTAACGTCCGGCGACATCCAAAGTGAGCGCATCGACAGGACGCAGCACCAGGTCCACGTACCCTGCTTCGTTGCTGCGGCTGTGAAAGCCGGCATCGGTCGCCGTGAAGCCGGGATAGGACTGCATGCCCTCGAGGTACGTCGAGGCATAGTCTCCTTTGTCCAACTCATAGGTTTCGCGTCGATACTCGACACCCGCCGCGACATCCAGGGGGTTTGCCAGTCCTACGTCAAACCCGCGTGTGAGATCGAGCGTGGTCGCCCACTGGCTCGTATTGAAGTTCCCATCATGCGCCGATGTCGGTGTAGCTCCCGTATCATTGAAGAGCGACACATTTCCCGAATGAATGGTGGAGATGGCGATTGCATCCTTGCCGTAGGTCGTCGCCAGGTCCCAATGCCACTCACCCAGCGCTCCCTTCACTCCCGTGGTAAAGGCATAGTCGGTCTCATCCAGAGCCTCCTGCGGTTCGAAGCCGTTGGGATAGACGGTCGGCAACACGCTCGGCAAGCGATAGTTCTCGTAGGACTGGCCGAGCTTCCGACCCACCGTGCCGAAGGCGTACAAGCTGGTCTTGCTATCCAGATCGATACCCGCGTTGATCGAGAAGATATGGAGGTGATACAGAGCATCGCCATCGACTCGGTTCACGTTAGGATAGCCAGGGTAGTTCACCATGGTTGGATTGCTGGCGAGGGTCCCCGGGTCAATGGCACGCGGATCGATTCCACCGCGGTCCGTGTAGCCGTGAAAGCGGGTCTCCGCAGTAACGTTCACGTAGGACGACTGCGTGGGCGCGGCTCCGTAGTTCACCCATACATCAGGAGTAAATCCGTCACCTGCGTAGTACTGCCCGCTCGAGAGGCTGGCAGTGCCGCCGTTGGCATTCGACTTGAGAATGATGTTGACGACACCTGCAATCGCGTCAGTGCCGTAGAGTGCCGCCGCTCCGTCCGTCAGGACCTCAACATGGTCGATGGCCGCCGCTGGGATAAAGCTCAGGTCGGCCGAAGCGCCGCCTTGATAGGGCCCGGCACCCGAATCGACCGACAAATTCGCGGTCGTATGGCGGCGCTTACCGTTGATCAGCACCAGCGTGTTGTTCGGGTTCAGTCCGCGCAGGGCGGCCGCAACTGTCAGATTCTGACTATCGCCACCGTTACCCTGAACGGTGAAGGCCGGAACGTTTTGCGACATGGCCTGCAACAGATCCGGTTGTCCGGTACGACCGAGCGAGCCGGAGTCGAGCACTTGGACCGGGGCCGCGCTGTCATCGGCGCGTAAGCCTGTGATCTTGGTGCCCGTCACGATCACCATGTCGAGCGGGTCGGTTGTCGCCGGCTCATCGTCTGCTCTGGCGGCACCTGTGCCGAGCAGGGTCAGCAAGACCGCGGCTGCCACTGTGGATGCGGCCCGTGGCGGCGCGCTGGCGCTGACGGAACGGATGACCGGAACGTGTGTCGAGGAGAGTGAGCTGATCTTCACTGCCGCACCTGTGTTGCTGCTGTTTGGGTGGGCGTCCCTGCGAGTCTCGCTTACAAAAATACTATTTATAATATAAATAGAAGTCAACCACCGCACGCATCACTCGTCTCGCAAAAGCAGCAGGAAGTACGCTGCCGACCAGCTGAAATTGGGTGCATTGAGGCCGGCGCCGGTGCGCGGGTCGTAGTTCTCGTGGATCGGCGCCCCCTCCATGAGCCCGTAGGCATTCTCGAACAACTGCTCGCACAGCCGCGCCGCGGTTGTGCGATACCCATAGTTCTGCAACGCCCGCACTCCGAAATAGGCCTGATCGATCCATACCGGACCGCGCCAGTAACCTTTGCGTGGTGCAAACGCGGGATCATCGGCGGCGATGGTGGGAAACGGCATGTAGGTCGCAAACTTCGCCGGATCACGCAGCAGTGCGGCGACACCCTTGGCCTGCTCGCGGGAAGCAACCCGGGCCCACAACGGCATCCAGCCTTCGGGCCCCGGCCCCCCAACATAACGATGCCCTTGCAATGTGATGTCGTGAAAATATTTGCCCTGCCCGTCGTAGAAACGATGGCGCAATCGTTCACTCAATTGCGCGGCGGCCGCGCGTAGCTCCCCGGCAAGCCCCCTGTCTCCGCTCACGGACGCGAGCGCCGCGAGGCGCTCTTTCTCGATGTAGAGGAAGCAATTCAAGTCGACCGAAGCCTGGTCCATCGACCAGGCTTGCGGTCCATTGCGCACCATTCGGGTTTGATCGAAACGAACGGCATTGTCCATCCCGCTTTCCCAGGCGGCGGCGATGAGCGTGCCGTCCGTACTGCCGTACTCGGCTAGTCCATCGCCGTCGTGATCCCGATTCGCATACCACCACCGGTGATAGCGCAACAACGCCGGGAGCATCTCGCGTACAAAGCCGACATCATGCGTGTGCCGGTAAACTTCCCACACGGCGAGCGCCGCCAGCGGCGGCTTGGAGTTGCGCCAGTTGTTTTCTGTCCGGTCGGGATAGATGACATCGGGAATCATGCCGGAATCGGCTTGATAGTCGAACATGGCGCGAATCTGATCGCGCGCCAACTCCGGTGCGAACTGCGCCAGCGCGAGCGCGTGCTTCCACGAATCCCACGCCCAGAATCCGTGGTACTCGGGGTTCGAATAGGACGGCAAGACCCCACCGTGCAGCAGATCCGCGCGCGCGGCGCGCCAGTTCGACAACAGGGTCTCGAGCGCCTTGACCGCAACGCGGCGATAGCGCAACTGCCGCAGCAATCCTGGATTGCCGGCAAATATCCGTTGGAAGTAACCATTCCAGCGCCCGGCGTTCGCGACGAACGCTGCTTCGGGCGCCGCAACCGCTGCAGGCTCTGGACCGAGCCGACAGGATTGCGCTACATACATCGTGACCCTGGCGCCCTCGGAAAGCTCCAGAGGTTGGTCCGCAACGAGACGATAGCCGCGCCCGTCAGCGTCGATCTGGACGGTAGCGTCGCTTCCAGCAAGCGCCGTGCGCACTTGAAACGGGGTGCCGGTTTTAGTCTCGAGCACTTCACTGCCGTGCGCTTCATAGTGCCCCACGCCACCACCACGCACCACAAAGGTGATCCGGCGAGCAGCGCCGGCACCTAACTCGATACGAATCAACGCCTGGTGGGCGTCTGCGAAAATGAGGGTCTCGGCGATATCGAGGTTATCGAGCTTGCCTTGCTGCACCAGCCGGCCCGGAAGCGCACTGGAGTGAATCCCGGTGACCTCGAGCCGCTGGTGAGTTGTTGCATCGTGGATTTCCAGCTCCGCCACGCTCTCGCGCGTACTCGCACGGCCATCGGCCGGCATGACAGGTCCGACGAATCCCAGACGAGCTTCGGGAAGTGCGTTAAGTGAATACCCGCACCAGGAGCCCTGATCGAAGAAGGCGTTGGGTATGCTGGCGGAAGTTTCCTGCACCGGGACATGAAGGTCCAACACGTCGGGAAAGTCTTGCGGCAGCGAAGGCAGCGCCGCCCGCGGAGCGCCAGCCGGCAAGCAGGCCAATGCGGCGAGCGCCAGAGCGCACCCTGGATTCGAGTAGCGCGTCATGGTCGCTCATCGCGGGAGGCCGCGGCTTGCCTGTCGCGGCTGCGGCGCGCGAGCGCCATCCCGCACATCGCAATACCGAACAGCAACATGACAGCGCCCCAGTAAAGATTCACGTTGATACCGAGTGAGCGGCGATAGATCGAGGGGTCGCTGAAAATGCCATAGCCGGTGAGCAGCAGACCGAGCAGCGTAAACAGTGCGCCAATGGGCAGGCGAATATCGAGTCTCATAGGCTCACCAGAACAAAACGTTCAGCAGCGCGGCGATCGCGAGCACGATGACACCCAGAACGGCGGGACGCGCGTACCAGGGTTGTTGCTCATCCGCCGACCGCGGTGTCAGGGAATAGACCAGACCGACCAGGTGCTCCTCTGGCCGGGCTCGCGTCGCCAGGCTGACCAGGATGGTGACACCCAGGCAAGCGACGAAGGCGGCAATGGACGTCCAGAAGTTCTGTGCCATCTCGCTCGGATAGACGTGCGCGACGTGCAGCCAGGCGCCCTTGACTCCCGGCACGCTGCCTCGCGGCAAGGTCAGTGCATGGTGCAAGGCGGCGGCGAAGGTGCCCGCGAGGAGCCCGGTGAACGCCCCGTGACCCGTGGCGCGCTTCCAGAACATACCAAGCAGAAACGTGGCAAACAGCGGCGCATTGACGAACGCAAACAACAACTGCAGAAGATCCATGATGTTGTTGAAGCGCGCCGCAAGGTATGCCGCGCCCACCGAAAGGCACACACCCACCACGGTCGACAACCTGCCTACAGTGAGATAGTGCCGATCGCTTGCCTCACGCCGGATGTAGGCCTGGTAGATGTCATAGGTCCACACCGTGTTGAAGGCGGTCACATTGCCCGCCATTCCCGACATGAAGCTTGCGAGTAACGCGGCAAGCCCCAGCCCCAGCAGGCCGGACGGAAAGTAGTGAGCGAGCATGTACGGCATGGCGAGGTCGTAGTTGAGTCCGCCATCGGGTTTCGCGGGCAGTGTGAAACCGCTGCCGCCTGCGCTTTGAGTCGAGGCGATAGCAATCATGCCCGGCAGAATGACCAGGAAAGGAAACAGCATCTTTGGGAAGGCCGCCACCAATGGAGTGCGGCGCGCGGCCGACATCGAATTGGCTGCCATCGCCCGTTGCACGACCAGAAAGTCGGTGCACCAGTAGCCGAACGACAGCACGAATCCCAGCCCCATCACCAGCCCGAACCACTCGATGCCCATGGGGTTGTCGCTGGCGGAGCCCATGATGCTCCAGGTCTGTGTCCAGGCACCGGGCGCAAAGCCATGCGACACCGCCACCTTCCCCAGGCTCGCACGCAACCCGTCCCAACCACCAACATCCTTGAGCCCCAGATAGACCAACGGTGCGAAGCCAAACACAATGAGAAAAAACTGCAGCACTTCATTGTAGATGGCGGACGTCAGCCCGCCGAGAGCGATGTAGGCAAGAACGATTGCCGCGCACACCAGGACGCTCTGATCGAAGCTCCAGCCTAGCAACAGATTGAGGAGCAACCCCATCGCGTACATCGAGATGCCGGAGGACAGCACGGTCATACACGCGAAGGAGATAGCGTTGCAGGCGCGCGTCTTCTCATCGAAGCGCAAGCGCAGATATTCCGGAACCGAACGCGCCCGCGAGCCGTAGTAGAAGGGCATCATGAAGACCCCGAGAAACACCATCGCCGGGATCGCGCCAGTCCAGTAGAAATGGCTGGTGGCCATGCCGTACTTGGCCCCGGAGGCGGCCATGCCGATGACTTCCTGCGCGCCAAGGTTGGCGGAAATGAACGCAAGCCCCGTCACCCATCCGGGGATGGAGCGCCCGGACAGAAAATAGTCGGCACTGGTCTTCATGTAGCGCTTCAGGCCGTAACCGATCGCCAGAACGAAGGCGAGATAAAGCGCGATGCAAAGCCAGTCGATGAGCTGTGGATGCATGGTGTTCAGGTGGCGCGTCCGCCGTCCACCACCAGCGACTGGCTGGTGATCATGGCCGCAGAATTCGAGGCCAGAAAGAGCGCCGCCGCGGCGATATCACGCCCATCGAGCGTCTTCTTCAGACATTGCTGCGCGAGACACTCCGCGAGCGCCGCCGGGTTTGCCCACAGCTTGCGCTGCCTGTGAGTCATGACCCAGCCGGGCACGAGGGTGTTGACGCGAATGCCCGCGGGCCCCAGCTCGCGTGCCAAAGCTCGAGTGAGCCCCACGATACCGGCCTTCGCGGTCACATACGCGGGATAGCCTTCGAGCCCCAGGTTGGCGCTGTTCGAGCCCAGATTGATGATGCTGCCACCGCCAGCGCCCTGCATACCCGGGACGGCCAGTCGCGCGGTAAAGAAGTAGGGGCGCAGGTTGGTGTTGATCGAATCATCCCACGCGGCAGCATCCATACTGGCGAGCGTGTGACGGTCATCCCGCGCGGCATTGTTGATCAGCACCCGCACCGGGCCGAGCTCGCGTATCAGGCTGTCTAATGTAACCTCGAGAGCTGCGAGGTCGCGCAGATCGCAGACCTCGAACCGTGGGCGCACACCGCGCCGCCGCACAACCGAGTCGCACAGGAGATTACCGGGATCGCCAGCGAGGGACACGAAGCTGACTTGCGCGCCCTGGGATGCGAACGCATCGACGAGGTAGGCGCCGATGCCCGTACCACCGCCGGAGACAAACACATGTTGACCCCGCAATTCCGGATAGCTTGGATAAGGCAGCACCGTCTCGAGCGCCTCGAGATCACCCGCGGACGAATCATGAGCGTGGCCTGGCATCCTCCCCCTCCCCCTCTCTTCAGCGGTGGACTTTGCTGTGAGAATATTTATCATATAAATATACGTCAGCAAAGCCACCCAGTAAAAAGGCACCATGTCCGAGCAAAAGCCCAAGCGCCCGCGCCGCCCGTTACGCAGTACCGCCAGCTACGGGAAACTGGACCGGGACGGCTTCATCCATCGCAGCTGGATGAAGAGCGAGGGGCTGCCCGACGATGTCTTCGACGGCCGCCCGGTGATCGGCATCTGTAATACCTGGTCCGAGCTCACACCCTGCAATTTCCATCTCCGTGAGCTGGCCGAGCACGTCAAGCGCGGCGTCTGGGAAGCCGGCGGCCTGCCCTTGGAATTTCCCGCCATGTCCCTGGGCGAAACGCAAATGCGCCCCACGGCAATGCTGTTTCGCAATCTGCTGGCTATGGAAGTCGAGGAGTCGATCCGGGGCAATCCGCTCGACGGGGTGGTGCTGCTGGGCGGCTGCGACAAGACCACGCCCGGCCAGCTCATGGGGGCTGCGAGCGTCGACCTGCCCACTATCGTAGTGTCCTCGGGGCCGATGCTGAACGGGAAGTTCCGCGGCCGGGACATCGGCTCCGGCACCGACGTGTGGAAATTCAGCGAGTCGGTCCGCGCGGGCGAGATGTCCATGGCCGACTTCATGGCGGCCGAGAGCGGCATGTCGCGCTCCTCCGGGACATGCATGACGATGGGTACCGCCTCAACCATGGCCGGCGTAGTGGAGGCCCTCGGCCTCGCACTGCCGTATAACGCCACGATCCCTGCGGTCGATGCGCGTCGCCGCGCCCTTGCGCACCAGACTGGTCGAGCCATCGTGCGCGCAGTGCACGACGACATCCGGATATCCCACATCCTGACACGGCCCGCTCTCGAGAATGCCATTCGGGTGCACGCGGCAATGGGGGGCTCAACGAATGCCGTGGTGCACTTGTTGGCCATCGCGGGCCGCCTCGGGATCCCCCTTTGCCTGGAGGACTTCGATCGTCTCAGTTGCGAGGTGCCCCTGCTGGTGGATCTGCAACCCTCAGGCCGTTTCCTGATGGAGGATCTGCACTACGCGGGCGGCGTGCCGGCTGTCATGGCGGAATTGCGCCCCTTGCTGCACCTGCAGCAACGCACGGTAGGCGGGCTCACGGCAGCACAGATAGCGGACCAGGCGGAGTGTTTCAATCGTGAGGTCATCCGCACTTGCAGCGACCCGGTCAAGCCCAACTCCGGCACGTGGACCCTGCGCGGCAATCTGTGTCCCCAGGGCGCGATAATGAAACCCAGCGCGGCCTCGAGCCAGCTGTGCACGCACCGCGGACGCGCCGTCGTGTTCGAATCCATTGAAGACTTCAAGGCACGGATCGACGATCCGCAGTTGGATGTGGACGAGACCTCCGTGCTGGTCCTCAAGGGCTGCGGCCCCAAGGGCTACCCCGGAATGCCGGAGGTAGGCAACATGCCGTTACCGCAGAAACTGTTGACGCGCGGTGTCACTGACATGGTGCGCATCTCGGATGCACGCATGAGCGGTACGGCATTTGGGACGGTAGTGTTGCATGTCGCGCCCGAGTCGAAAGTCGGTGGTCCATTGGCGGCAGTGCGCAACGGTGATCTGATCGAGTTGGACGGGCCGAAGCGGCTGCTCACACTACATGTGCCGCAGGAAGAGATCGAGCGGCGGCTCGCCGAGCTCGCGACGACCCGGACTGCGGCGACCGCGACTCGCGGTTACGTGAAGTTGTATCAAGAGCACGTGTTGCAGGCCGACCAGGGATGCGATCTGGACTTCCTGGTGGGATCCAGCGGAGCAGAAGTGACGCGGGAGTCCCATTGACAGCTGCAGGGCCCATCATCATCGCAGGCGACTGGGGCACCAGCCACCTACGGCTGTTCCTGTGCGAGGGCACCAGAACGTTGGCAAGCCTGACCGGTCCGGGCGTGGGGCCAGTGAGTATGCAGACTGAAGCCGCGGCACCGGGATCATCGCCTACATTTGCACAAATTCTGTCAGGTCTGGTGGCCGACTGGGTCAGCCGGCACGGTGCCGTGCCAGTGTGGTTGTCCGGCATGGTCGGCTCGCGTTCCGGCTGGCGTGAGATTGCCTACCTGCCCTGCCCTGTCGATACAGCGACGCTCGCCAGAGCGGTGCGGCCGTTCGCGGCCAACGGCCTCAGGATAGCGATCGTTCCAGGCCTCTCCTGCACCAACTCTCACGGCGCCCCGGATGTCATGCGCGGCGAAGAGACCCAGATCATTGGCGCGCTGGCACGCTACCCCGAGTTGAATCGAGGCCGGCGGATCTTCTGCCTTCCCGGCACCCATTCAAAGTGGGTAACGGTTGAAGACGGACGCATACTCGCTTTCCAGACGAGCTTTTCGGGCGAGCTCTATCAGTTGTTGACCGAGCGCAGCACGCTGACACGGGCGCTCACGAACAGCAGCAATGCCGCGGACCGCGCGGGACAGACCGATGAGCCCTCCGGCGCACCTGAGATTGCGCAGCGCAGCGCTTTTGAAGCGGGCTACCAACGCGTTCTGACACTACCTGGCGTGCCGTTGAGCTATCTGCTGTTCGAGGTGCGCAGCCGGCAGTTGGCCGGCGAGCTGTCGCGTATGGAAGCTCTCGCTTTCCTGTCGGGCCTGGTCATCGGCCAGGACATCCAGGGAGCGACTGGCCTGTTACGTGGCGCTGCCACTGCAGGCCAGCGGGTAGCGGTAGTTGGGGCGCCCCATCTGACCGAACTGTACCGACAGGTACTGGCGAGCCATGGAGTGAGTACCTTGCTGATCGAGGCCTCCGAGGCAACTGTGTCCGGTCTGAGTGCTCTGGCTGTAGTGCAGCCGCAAAAGGAGACTTCCCGTGTCCATTGAGTTGCCTCCCCTGTTTGCCATCCTGCGTGGCATACGCCCGGCGGAAATCCTCGACATTGCCGGAGCGCTCATCGAGGCGGGGGTGCGGGGCATTGAAATCCCGTTGAATTCGCCCACCCCCTTCGAAAGCCTGCACCGTCTTGCGAAGGAACATGGATCACACTGCGTTTGCGGGGCGGGAACAGTCGTCCACGCGAGCGACGTCGACCGGGTCAAGGACGCCGGCGGCTCGTTGATCGTCGCGCCGAACGTCGATGTGACGGTAATCGAACGCGCGCTGCATCTGGGGCTGACTGTCATGCCCGGGTTCGCCACGGCCACCGAGGCGTTCACCGCAATCGGCGCGGGTGCCCGCTTCCTCAAACTCTTTCCTGCGGCGACGTACGGTGTCGGTCACCTTACGGCGCTACGCGCCGTGCTCCCCCGCACGGTCAAGGTCTTCGCTGTTGGAGGGGTGGGCCCGCAAACGATATCCTCCTGGCGGCAGGCGGGAGTCGACGGCTTCGGCATCGGCGGGGACCTTTATCGAGTTGGCCAAAGCGCGGCGGACGTGGCGCGCCAGGCGCGGGCCCTGCTGGCTGCCTATGACAACGCCTAACGCGAACTTTACGAACCACCTGAAGTCTCGGGGTCCTGAAACGGAGCGGGCATGCGCAATTCGGCCGGAAAGAACCTAACTTACACCATCGTCGAGCAGCTCGGTCAGGCGATCGTCACGGGCAATTACAGCGGCACCAAGGCGTTTCCAATCGAAGTCGACCTCTGCCGGCAGTTCGGCGCCAGCCGCAGCGTGTTACGCGAAGCGGTCAAAATGCTCACGGCCAAAGGTCTGCTGAGCGCCCGGCCCCGGCAGGGCACCGTGCTCGAGCCGGAACAGCATTGGAATCTGCTGGACCCGGATGTCCTGCGCTGGATGCTGGAGCGCAAGTTCTCCCTGCCGCTGCTGGCCGAGTTCACCGAAGTGCGCCTGGCAATCGAGCCTATGGCGGCCCGCCTGGCTGCTCGTCACGTGACTCCGGAAGCCGTCGCACAACTGCAGCGCACCATCGATCGGATGAAAGCGGCCGAAAAAGGCGAGGATGATCCTCTCTCTTCGGACATTGCCTTCCACGTGGCCGTTCTGCATGCCAGCGGCAATCGCTTCTACATGCAGTTCGAGGAGTTCATCGGCACGGCGTTGCGCATCTCCATCCGCCTGACTAACCAGTTCAAGGGGGTGCCGATGGGCAATGTCAACGACCACCGCAAGGTGCTCGATGCGATCAAGGCCGGCGATGCCGACAAGGCTCAGTCCGCCATGGACGCGCTGTTGCGCGAGGTCGTCAAGCTCATCGAAGAAGCAGGCAAGCTCCGGCGCCGCGAAAAATCACCCAAGTCGTAGAATCGATTGATACCTCATGCAACCAGACACCCTGCTCCCGACCAGCGTCGAAGCGAGCTTCGCCGTACGTCTCGCGGCTGATCTTTACGCAATTCAGGCAGTAGCGCGCCAGCTGCCCGGTGAATACGACGGCAACTTTCACCTCGCCTGTGCCGACGGTCGACAGTTTGTCCTGAAGATCATGCACCCGCAACGCGAGCGGCAGTTCCTCGAGTTGCAGGTTGAGGCCTTGCAACACATCGCCGAGCGCAACCGCGAGCTTGCGATCCCACGGGTACACCGTAGCAATGACGGAGATGTCATCACGCTCGTCCGGGACCCGGCTGGGATGTCGCGTTATGTCTGGCTGCTGGATTACATCCCTGGCCGATCGCTCGTCGAAGCGCGGCCCCGGGTACCGCAGCTGCTCGAAAGCCTGGGCAAGCTCCTGGGCGAGCTCGACGGCGCGCTGGCGGACTTCCAACATCCAGCCGCGCGCCGGGAGTTCAAGTGGGACTCGGCGCGAGCGGGCTGGATCAAGGAATACGTGCATCACATCGCTCGCGGCGAGCGTCGCGAGCTGGTCGTGAGATTGATGGACCTCTATGACCGCGAGGTAACACCCGTACTGCCGCGACTGCGACACAGTGTGATCCATGGCGATGCCAACGATCACAATGTCATCACTGCGGCTGTGCGTGGCGAGCTGCCAAGGGCGATAAGCGCCATCGACTTCGGCGACATGCACCACGGGGCCACGGTGTCCGAAGTGGCGATCGCTGCCGCCTACGCGCTGCTGGATGAGTCGGATCCTCTGGCAGCCACCGCAGCGGTCGTGGCCGGTTATCACCGTGCGTTTCCACTCGAGGAGAAGGAAGTCGCCGTGATCTGGCCGTTGGTCGCCGCACGGCTCTGCGTAAGCGTCGTCAACTCCGCGCACCGCAAGACCCTATCCCCTGACGACCCCTACATCACCATCAGCGAGCAACCAGCATGGGCGGCGCTGGAAAAGCTGGCGAAGATCCCACACCGCCTCGCACACTACACGTTGCGAGCAGCATGCGGCTTGCCGGCCGTGCCCGGTAGTGAGAGTGTCGTGCAGTGGCTCGAGTCGCACAGGCACTCGCTCGAGCCGATCATGGAAGGGCTATCGGAAGCCCACGTTGTCGATTTGAGTGTCGGCAGCCTGGTCACCGGCGCCGATCCGCAGTGCCTCGAGGAAAAAGCGCTCACCCAATTGATCCGAGAGGAGCTTCGCAACAGCGGCGCCCGAGTCGCCGTCGGCCGCTACGGCGAGGCACGGGCCCTGTATACAGCGCCAGCATTCGGCTCCGATCAGAACCCAACAGAGGAAAGGCGTACCGTCCATTTAGGCGTCGACCTGTTTGGTGAAGCGGGCACAGTGATACACGCGCCGCTGGCCGGGACAGTGCACGCCGTCGCTAACAACGCGAGCGCTCAGGACTACGGTCCGGTCGTCATCCTCCGACATGAAACAGCTGACGGGGCGACATTCTTTACCCTTTACGGACACCTCAGCACCGGGTGTCTGCGAGATCTCACCCCGGGACAGCCCATCGCAGCCGGCCAGAGGCTTGCCGCGATCGGAACGACCGAGGTGAATGGACACTGGACGCCCCACCTGCACTTCCAGATCATTTTGGACTTGCTCGACCTGCAGACTGACTTTCCGGGCGTGGCGCGGGCGAGCCAGCGCGATGTGTGGTTTGCGCTATCGCCGGATCCGAGCCTGATCGTGGGATTGCCGGCGCATGCACGCCTGGAGCCGCGGGACCAGAAAGAGGCCCTCCGACGCAGGCGCGCAGCGCGGCTCGGGCGCAATCTGAGCATCAGCTACCGCGACCCGCTGGAGATCGTGCGCGGCTGGCGCCAATACATGTATGACGAAACCGGGCGAGCCTATCTCGACGTCTACAACAACGTACCCCTGGTTGGACACTCCCATCCAAAGGTGGTGAAGGCTGTCCAACGCCAGATAAGCCTGCTCAATACCAACACCCGCTATTTACATGACAACGTAGTGCGCTACGCGGAACGCATCACCGAGCTGCTTCCCGAGCCGCTGCAGGTCTGTTACTTCCTGAATTCCGCGAGCGAAGCCAATGAGCTGGCGCTGCGCATGGCCCGTGCTTACACCGGCCGTTACGACGTAATTGTTCTCGAACACGCCTATCACGGGCACACGAATGGGCTGATTGACATCAGCCCCTACAAATTCGACGGGCCTGGCGGCACTGGACGCAAGCCATGGGTGCATGTCGCCCCCATAGCCGACGATTACCGGGGACTCTACCGGCGAGACGTGCCCGACAGAGGCCCAAAGTACGCGGCCCACGTGGCCGACTTGATCAAAACGGGCGTGCGTCCAGCGGCGTTCATCGCGGAGAGCTTGCCCAGCGTCGGCGGACAGATCGTGTTTCCCGATGGCTATCTGCCGGCGGTCTACCAACATGTCCGCGCCGCTGGAGGTGTCTGCATCGCGGACGAGGTACAAGTCGGCTTCGGTCGCCTCGGATCCCACTTCTGGGGATTCAGCACACAAGACGCTGTGCCCGACATCGTCATATTCGGCAAGCCCATCGGTAACGCATTCCCTCTCGCTGCCCTGGTCACGACGGTGCCGATCGCAGCCGCGTTCGACAATGGCATGGAATTCTTCAGTACCTTCGGTGGCAATCCGGTGGCCTGCGCTGCCGGCCTTGCGGTGCTTGACGTTCTCAACGAGGAGCGTCTACCGGACAACGCGCGACGCGTGGGGGACTACTTGCTGGACCGCCTGAACGGCTTGAAGACAGCGCATCAACTGGTGGGCGATGTACGTGGGATGGGCTTATTCCTGGGTGTGGAGCTGGTCAAAGACCGCAACACGCTCGAGCCCGCAACCGATGAAGCAAGCTATGTCGTCAACCGATTGCGTGACAACGGCATTCTCACAGGTGTCGACGGGCCGCAGCACAATGTCATCAAGCTCCGCCCGCCGCTGTGCTTCACCGAACGCGACGCGGACCTCTTCGTCGATACGCTGGACAGAGTACTCGCGGAAGACGGGCTCCGGCAATAAGCCGGAGCCCTCCTCCCAAAGCTTACAGTCTCGCCCGCACCGACAACAGAAAGTAACGACCGACGAAGTCGTAGTACTGATAGACGTATCCACCGGGCGGGTACGGCGGGCCCTGATTGAACACGTTATTCACGTTGAGATGTAGCGTGAAATGGTCGCCGATGTCGTAGCTTGCCGAGAAGTCGTGCGTCACGCTCCGACCGATGGTCAGCGGCTCGATATTGGCGGCGGTGTAAGTCAGATCCCAACGCACCGGTGAGAAGTAGTGGGTGGTCCAGGCCACTTTGACCGGCTGGAGCTGGTACGAGAAGGTCGAATTCACCCGCCATTTAGAGTTGAAGATCGTTCCGGAGCTCTCGATGGCATCGTAGCTGGATCCGGAAATCGAGTTGATATTGTGGCGGTTGTTGATGGCGCTCAGGTTCCAGCCCACCCGTCCGAGCCGGGCGTGGCTGTCGAACAGCTCGTTCAGTGCCCGATCGTAGTGCAACGCGTAGGTGATGGCCGCAAATTTGTTATATCCGGCATTGACGTAAGTCTCCTGCGCCGAGGCCACCTGTCCGGTGCTATCGCGCTTGAACAGCGCACAGGCGTTTTCCGGATAGTTCGGCGAATCATAACAAGCCTCCAGGGCGCCGGCCACGTTGAAGTACTCGATGGCGTCCTTGATGTTGATGGCGACGTAGTCCGCGCTGAATGACAGGCCTGGGACCTGGCGCGGCTCGAGCACGACACCGTAGGTCCAGGAGTCGCCGATTTCGTTTTTCAGCTGCGGATTGCCGCCCGTCGTAACCGGGTGCGTGTAATCCTCGATATACGAGGTCGTGAAGGTCGACAGATCGGCGCCGAGCGCTGCGAAGGCTTTCTGGCAATTCGCCTGGCGCGCAGCCGGATTCGGGCCGGCCGTAAGGTTACTCAGCTGACAAGGATCGTTGCCTTGATCGTACCCGTTGCCATGTGTCGCAAACAGCTCGGTGAGGGCCGGAGCGCGGAAGGTACGCGACCGGCTGCCACGGAAGGTAATGCCTTGCACCGGCACAAACTCTCCGCCGAACGACCAGGACTTGTTCTTTCCGGCAATGGAGTTACTGACACTCCGATAAGCCCCTTCCAGCTGCAGGCGCTCGGCGAACGGTAAGCGAAAGTCGCGCCCCAGGATGGGTAGCAGCGTCTCGGCATAAAACTCGTTCGTGGCGTACGAGCCGGTTTGATAGGTCTGAGGGAGGTAGTAGCCGACTCCCAGAGCCGAGGCCTGGCTGGGCGAGAAGGTGGCGTCTTCGTAGCGACGCTCGTAACCCAGGGTGGCCTTGGCGTCGCCTGCCGGCAAGTGGGCCATCGTCGTGCCGATATTCGCCTGCGCATCCTTCTGCTCGTTGCGCGCGCTGTTGGCGATGTCGGCGGTGATGTACTTCAATACGGCCGCGCTGTTATTCCCGACACCGAACGGATTTAACGGCACGCAATTCTTGATGTTGGGGTCGGCGGAGCCTGGATTATTCGCCGTGATCCGGCACTGCGGCGTTCCGTTGGCGCCCACGACGGAATCGAGCGACCAGCCGAACAGATCCGGAACAGAGTTGCCCATCTGACTGCCGGTTACCAGATTGTAGTCATGAAACTCCGACTGCGAATAGCCGTCGGTAAACGCCGCATTCCAGGTGAAATTGCGGCTCAAGGCGTCAAAATCACCGCTCAGATTGAACGTCGAGTTCACCGTGGTCACCGGGGCCGCGATGGGATTCGGGCTGATGTCCGTATTCGAGCGCGACAGGTAGAAATCGCTGACTCCGTTGGCCGCGAGGACCGAGCGGGCCTGCGGCGTCAGAAACGCATTCTGTGAGGAAATCAGCAAGGCCTGATTCGAGGCCGGGTTGTTATACCCGGACGCGGTTCCAAACACGATGAAGCTGAAGTTCGGGCCGTTGACCGGCTCGACACCGACGTTGTTCGAGTAGAACACGTTGCCGTTGAGGTGCAGGTGGTCCGTGATGTCATAGTTCATCATCGCCGTGACCACCCGGCGCTTGAGCGGGGTCTGCAACGGCGAGATCGGCGCGTAATTCAAGCCATCGCCTCCTTGAGCGGTCGAGCCGATCAGGGGGCCGCCGAACAGGTTGCCGGGGTTGTAGGACACCAGATTGCCGCGATTGTTGAACTGCGCGATGGTGCTGCTGCCGGGCAGATAGATCGGGGTCTGCCCGTCGAGCTGGAATGGCAGGCCACCGGGGGTGGATCCGGACCAACGACCATCGGGGACGATGAACTGCGCCGGCCCCGGCCCCGGGTTGCTGACGAATGAATACTGCGCGTTGGTCCAGGGCCGATCCGCGGAGACCAGCTGGGCAGTCTGGTCGTACTGGAAATCGATCGCCAGATTGAGCTTGTTATCGAAGAAGCTGTGGCCGGCGGCGGCTTCGAAGGTGTCATGGTGGTCATCGCCGTAGGTCGAGATGCCGGTCTGCGCTGACACCTCCACGCCATCGAACTTCTTCTTCAACATCACGTTGACCACGCCGGAAATGGCGTCGGAGCCATAAACGGCCGCTCCGGTAGCGGCGATCGTATTGATGCTGTCGACGAACATCGTCGGCAACACGTTCATGTTTACCTGGTTGCCGGGGGTATTCGCCATACCGTTGTTCGCGTTGTCGCCGACGAACCGGTAGCCGTTCACCAGGGTCAGGGTGCGATTGCTTCCCAACCCGAACAGGTCGATGTAGTTACGCCCTACACCGAAACTCGCCTGTCCGCCCACGGGCGTTATTCCGGCGCCGGTATCGGGTAATTGATTGATGACGTCGGCAAGATTCGTGAAACCGCGGTCTTCGATGTCCTGCGCCGCTATGACCCGCTCCGGCTGCACCGTCTCTGTATCGCTGCGCTTGATGCGCGAGCCGGTGACCACGATTTCTGTCAAATCCGCAGCCTTGGCCTCGGGTTGGTCAGGCGGCGGCGTTTGTGCGGACGCCGTCGCTACCGCCGCACCGAATACGACGGCAACACACCCCCGGCTCAACTGCACTCGAAGATCAGCAATGACTCCGCTCATTGGCATCGAACTCCCCTGGATATTCCTTCGTTGGATCCGCGCAACAGCAATGACTTGTTGGCAGAACTTGGCGCCTGATAGTATATATATTATAAATCATTTAAATAGTACAAACGCCGACCTACCTTGGGAAGCAGCCATGACCACAGACGTCCGCTCCGAGTTGAGTTCTGAAGTTGACAACCTGCTTGGCAGGCTGGGCGTCCCTGCAGATCGGTATCATCGCGGTACTTTGATCGCGCGGACGCCGATCACTGGCGACATCCTGGGCCAGATTGCGGAGACCAACGCCGCGGACGCCCGCAGGGCGATCGAAGCTGCGCACGCTGCGTTTCTCCAGTGGCGCCTGGTACCGCCACCGAGGCGCGGTGAGCTGGTCCGCCTGCTGGGCATGGAGTTACGGGAGCACAAGGAGGCCCTCGGACGCCTGGTGTCCATCGAAGTTGGAAAAGTCCTCTCCGAAGGCCTGGGCGAGGTGCAGGAGATGATTGACATCTGCGACTTTGCGGTCGGCCTGTCTCGCCAGCTTCACGGCCTGACTATCGCTACCGAGCGTCCCGACCACAGAATGATGGAAACCTGGCATCCGCTCGGGGTCACCGGAATCATTTCGGCCTTCAATTTCCCGGTCGCGGTGTACGCTTGGAATGCAGCGCTGGCACTGGTCTGCGGCAACAGCGTTGTGTGGAAGCCTTCGGAAAAGACCTCGCTAACGGCCTTGGCAACCCAAGCCCTGCTGCAGCGAGCCTCGAGGAGATTCAGCGCACAGGGTGGAGATGCACCAGAGGGCCTCGCCGGTCTCATCATCGGAGGGCGGGATGCAGGTGCTGTGATAGTTGACTCGCCGTTGGTGCCCCTGGTTTCTGCCACGGGCTCGACGGCCATGGGGCGCGCCATAGCGCCGCAAGTGTCGCAGCGGTTTGGCCGCTACTTGCTGGAATTAGGCGGTAACAACGCGGCCATCGTAGCGCCAACCGCCGACCTGGATCTGACACTGCGCAGCGTCGCCTTCTCCGCCATGGGAACCGCTGGCCAACGATGCACCACTCTGCGCCGGCTGTTTGTACATGCGAGCATTTATGACGATCTCGTGCCCCGCCTCAAACGGGCCTACGAGTCAATCAAAGTAGGCAACCCGCTGGCGCCGGACACGCTGGTCGGCCCACTGATCGACCGCGCCGCCTACGAATCCATGCAAGCTGCGCTCGCTAAGGCCGAAGCTCTCGGCGCGCGCATCCATGGCGGCAAGCGCGTGGACGGCATCGGCGGCAGTGACGCTTATTACGTCCGCCCCGCACTCGTGGAGATTGGTCATCAGGCCGGCCCGGTCGAGGATGAGACTTTCGCCCCAATCCTCTACGTCATGAAATACCAGGACTTCGCCGCCGCCCTGCACCTCCAAAACGCCGTACGCCAGGGACTCTCCTCGTCCGTCTTCACGAACGACATACGTGAGGCCGAGACGTTTCTGTCGGTCCGTGGCTCCGACTGTGGGATCGCCAACGTCAACATCGGCCCCTCCGGCGCCGAGATCGGTGGCGCATTCGGCGGCGAGAAAGAAACCGGCGGCGGCCGCGAGTCGGGCTCCGACTCGTGGCGGGCCTACATGCGACGTGCGACCAATACAATCAACTATGGCAAGACCCTGCCGCTGGCTCAGGGGGTGCGCTTCGAGTTTGATTAGCGTCAGTATTGTATTCGCGCGTGCAGCAGCGGCGGCCTGCCCGCAAAATCGAGCAGCTAGCCTGGTGCGACCGGGAGCATCACGCGCTCGAGGACATCCAGCGCCTCACCGAATAGCTCATCCGGAATCACGAGCGGGAATAACAATCGGATGGCATTCCCGTAGACACCGCAGGTCAGCAGCACCAAGCCTTCGTTTAAGGCCGTCGCTGTGATCTGCTTAGCCGCGGTCGGATTTGGTTCACCATCCTTTGTAACGACATCGAACGCTACCATCGCACCGGGTCCGCGCACTGCGGTGATCAGTGGCGGTGACAGGCGACTCTGAAACTTCAACAACCGAGCTGTCGCTCGTTCGCCCAACACAGAGGCGCGCTCCACGAGGTGCTCTTGTTCGATCACATCGAGCACGGCGAGCGCTGCCGCACAGGCTACCGGATTGCCGGCATAGGTTCCGCCAAGACCACCAGGCTCCACGGCGTCCATGAGCTTCGCCCGCCCGATGACACCTGACAGGGGAAGCCCCGCCGCAAGCGATTTCGCGACCGTGATCAGATCGGGCTCGACCGCTGAATGCTGAATAGCGAACATTCGGCCTGTCCGCGCGAAGCCGGACTGAACCTCGTCCGCGATAAAGACGATGCCATGCTGGTCACAGATGCGGCGCAATCCCCGCAGGAGCTCCACGGGGGCCGCCCGAAAGCCACCCTCCCCTTGAACCGGCTCAATGATGATGGCGGCCACGTCGGCAGGCGCAACGTCTGCGCGGAATAGCAACTCCAACGCATCCAGAACCTGCTCCACACTCGAGCCGCGATCTGTTGGAAATGGAAGATGGTAGATCCCAGGCGGAGAGAGCCCAAAACCCTGCTTGTAGGGAGCCACTTTACCCGTCAAGCCCATTGTCAACGCCGTGCGTCCGTGGAAGGCGCCCGAAAATGCGATGACCGCCGTACGTCGAGTCGCCGCACGCGCAAGCTTCACTGCGTTCTCGACACATTCGGCCCCGGTGGAAAACAGGATTGTCTTCGCCTCACCGGTAAAGGGAGCAAGGCTATTGAGACGCTCGCACAACGCGACGTACGGCTCGTACGCGAAAACCTGAAACGCGGTATGGATATATGCATCCAACTGACGGCGAACGGCTTCGAGAACCACGGGGTGCCGATGCCCCGTGTTTAGAACACCGATGCCGCCAGCAAAGTCGATATATCGCTTTCCGTCGACGTCCCACAGCTCCGCTCCTTGCGCATGCCCCGCAAAAACAGGGAATGCGGTCGCCACCCCTCTGGGCACTGCCGACAGCCTGCGTTCTTGTAGCTTTTGACTCAAAGACATGGTGCGCGCTCCAAAACTTCACCTCACTCTACAAAACCCTTGCTTGCGCGGTATGGCATTGATGAACACACAGTGGTGCATTAGGATCACCACTCCAGCCAGCTCGTCGGACGTGAGACCCAAATGCCCAAGCGTCGAATGACGACGCGTGCAGCCAAAGTCCTTTCCCAGAATCGGGGCCGCATGCCGCCACTCAACACGCTGCGTGCGTTCGAAGCCGCGGCGCGTACGGGAAGCATGCGACGCGCAGCCGACGAAATCGGCATCAGTCACACAGTCATCAGTCGCCATGTCCGCAATCTCGAAGCATGGCTGCGTGTGCGCCTCCTCCTCTCGGGTCCGCGCGGCGTCACGCTCACACGCGAAGGAGAGCGGTTTTTCGCAACGATTGGGCGCGCGTTCGGCATGATAGTTGCCGCGACAGCCGAACTGAGACCCCCAGTTCGAAGTCGAGCGTTAAGGATCTGGTGTATGCCCGGGCTCGCCGCTCGGTGGCTAACACCACGATTCGCCGCGGTCCAGCGAACGATCCCGAAAGCAGAACTTACGTTGCGCGCAATCGATCAGATGCCTAGCTTCGATGCACAAGAGGCCGACGTCATGATCGGCTTCGCCCGCGCGTCCGATATGCCCGAAGGTGCGACTCCCTTGGTGAGCCCCCGCATGTTTCCGGTCGCCAGCCCGAGCTGGATCCACGATCACGGCGTGCCGACCTCACTAGACGCGTTGGCCCGCTGCCCTTTGATCCACGAGGAGAGCCGCCACCAATGGACCGAGTGGCTGGAGTTAGCTGGCGCTACGTTGAATCACTCGTTGACCGGCCCCCGCCTCTCAGATGCCAATCTGGCCCTCGACGCAGCACTAGCTTCCGTCGGAGTCGCCTTGACGAGCAAATTGATGGCCCAGGAAGAGCTCGCCGAGGGCCGCCTGATCGAACTCTTTAAAACAAAGGTTCATCTCGGACGCTACTTCTTCCTCGCCTCACCAGCGAGCCAACAAGACCCCTTGACCGACAAATTCTACGAGTGGCTTACCCTGCAAATGTCGGAAACAGAAGCTGGCATCAGGAACTGTTAACCGGAATCGCCTCAACCAGGGAAGTCACCAATCAGGCAATCCGCAAACTGTATGGACGAGTTCTTCCAAACGAAAAGTGCTTCTTCGAGTGCCGGCTCGTCCTCGAAATGCACGTCCACCGCACTTCTCCGGATTGATGCTCCCGTGACCCTCCCAGGAGAACTGCAAGATCCATTTGCGCGGCGGCGACACCGGTGTGTGCACAATATTTCCCGGGCTTGCGCCACTCGTGGTGCATACGGAACTCTCAATGCCACTCTCGAGCGTGGCTTTCACAGGATTGGGGCCCAGCAGCATCTACGGGCCTGGAGGCGAGTCCACGGCGATTCTTATCGGTAGGTACAAGCCCCGATGCCCCGCCCCTTACGGCTACTGTAGCGTTTCTGAGCAAGGAGGTACTCACTTGCGCGTCGCGGCCCGTATTCCGTTTTGGGTGGTGGTCCTTCTCAGCCTGCCCCTCACTGCTGCCTTCAGAGACTCGACGGCAGACGAGGCTCTCGACACCGTAACGCAGCTCAAACCAAACGTGTCGCACGGGCGGGATCTGTTTGACACTTGCGCGGCTTGCCACGGCAATACCGGGGCCGGTGTCAGTGATGGCACGGTTCCCGCGATTGCCGGTCAGCATTTCCGTGTCATCGTCGCGGCGATAATCGACTTCCGTAACGACAATCGCCTGGACCCCCGCATGAAACATTTCACGGATGAGCACCACTTATCCGTTGCGCAGGACATTGCTGACGTCGCCACTTACGTGAGTCGATTGGCATACAATCACGTTCAATTGCTCGAGCGACTCCAGCCTTCCGATATCGTCGGTGTCAGCGACTACCTGTCGCGTCTCGGGCCTTGATGTCCGTATCTGCGCACTCCCCCACACTTAT
>Ga0134126_10001613_pt1 | contig 28774 bp, 20 predicted proteins | sample KB31752_FD_96881 | JGI IMG/M metagenome (GOLD analysis project Ga0134126, IMG submission 96881) | Terrestrial soil microbial communities with excess Nitrogen fertilizer from Kellogg Biological Station, Michigan, USA - KB3-175-2 | ecosystem: Environmental > Terrestrial > Soil > Unclassified ... | reverse complement strand
ATTCTTCATCGGTCACATCACTCGGATAATTCTTTCGCTTGTTTGCCATCCCCAGCTTATTGCCGGGATGTATTTACCATGTACAGACTTTTTTTACGAAAAGTTAAGTACAGGCTCTAGGGATGGGCAAATCCGTCCGCATCTTGAAATCAGAGCCGGAAATGCCAAACATGGGCCGAGTTTCTGCCGAAAGGCCCGCCCTGTATGCGAACCCAACTGGCTTCTTAGCCTGCGGGCCGGTGAGTATCATAACCGGCAAATTCTCAAGCTGCGGCGTTGAATTCAGTGGTGTAATTCAATGACACACGTTGCCCATCATTCCGAAGCTTGCATTTGCTTGATTCAGGCGGCGCATTGACTGTCCGGCTTTCAGCCGCACTCGAACCGGTGAGACAAATTGCTTTCAATATCGCGAACGGCATAGCAACCGAAATAAATCCTCATTGATTGGGTCAATAGGCGGCGGAGCCAATCGTCAGAACAGTCCACATCTTACGAGCCTGGCCCTCAGCCAACGGCTTCGTGAATCGCCGGTTCGATTGTACCGCTCTGCTCCGCTTGTCAAGGTATTGCTCGAAACGGCTGCGCCGCGCTAATCGCGCCCTCCGGGTTTCTGCGCTCCACCTTGACAATGCTCGCTACGCAGGGAGCGGCTCTTAGGAATTCACGAAGCACACCATTAAGCCTTCGGCTTCTTGGGTGAAGCAAAAGTGCTTCCAGACTTTGGCCGGAAGGTGCCGCCCTAGCGCACGGCCAGAGTAAACGAACCGAGCGCAACCGGCTCGAACCGGCGGGCGGCAGAAACAGAGTAATATGCCGAATAAATCAAGCAATCCAACAGAAGCAACTGAACTTCTGTTCCAAATCTGGAAAGAACAATATAGCGCGGCCCGCCGTTATCTCGCCGCCGCTCTGAAGGGGAAAAGCACCCGCGACCGTCTGCGCGTTGAAGGAGTCAATTTCCTGCTGCTCTCGTTGCAGGAGCATCTTGCCACTCTCCCGCTTTTCAAAGCGCATGTCGGTGACGTGGAGGCGGATTACGCCAAGTTCGTGGAACTGTTAACCCATTTCTAACGGAGGCGATATGAACACGTTCAATCCCAAAGAATTCAAGGTTGTCGCGCTCCGGGAGTGTCCCACGCCGCAAGATTTGCAGCTTTGTGACGTGCCGGAAAAAGTCGTTGAGTATTGGAACGCTCACGTTCTCTCGCACCCGTATTTCAACCCGGAGTGTGAGTGTTTCGTGACGCTGCTCTTGAATACCCGCCGCCGAGTCAAGGGCCATTGCCTCATCAGCATTGGGACACTCGACACGGTTCTTGTCCAACCACGCGATGTATTCCGCCCTGCCGTGGTTGCCGCCGCCGCTGCCATTGTGCTCGTCCACAATCATCCTAGCGGCGAATCGCAACCTTCGGACGCGGACATCAGAGTCACCCGCGATCTCGTTCGGGCGGGCCAGCTTCTCAAAATTGAGGTTCTCGATCATGTCGTCATCGGACGCGGTGAATACAAATCACTTCGCGAGTTGGGTTGGTTTTCGTAATGTGACTTTTAGCGCACAGAGAAGAAAAGGCTTGCGAGATTTTTGAGGGAGTGCCATTTATTGACCACCACGATGAAAAAGGCGATAACCATGTTGTCGTTGCCCAGGGATGGTTTCCGCCGTGTCTCGGCGGCTCTCAGCCTCGCTCTTTTTCTTGTCTTGGTCGTCTTTTCCTCGTCCGAGCAGCTCCACAAGCTGATCCATCCGGACGCGGATTCTCCCACTCACCACTGCGCTATTACGATGCTGGTGCAGGGCCAGGTGGACACGCCGAATAGTCCGCTAGTTGTCGTAGCATTTGTCTGCGCACTGTTTTTTGTTCTGCCGCCGCTCAGAGCGGCAGTGTTTTCTTCCTTTGATTACCGTTTCTCTGCCAGTCGCGCTCCGCCGCTCGTGTAGTTTCCCTCCTTCATAATCAGACGGCTGTTCGGGAATCACCCGCTTATAGTCGGCTTTCATCTTTCCCGCGAACAGCTCGTTCTGAGTTTGGGCCATTTTTGAATGGTCAGCACAGACACGTGGAAACTTTCACTTTTAACCATATATGAGCGCGAGATTTTTAATCGATAAACAGCAGAACAAATTCATCTTACAAATTGTCACTTCGATCATGGCTGTTGGAATGGCTGGTCAGGCGGCAAACGGACAAACCACAAATTCTCCCCCAACAACATCCGGCGGTTCCACTAATGTGACACAGTTAGAAAATGTCACCGTGGTTGGCAAGTTGGACCAAGCACGAAATCAGATCATGCCGGACCTGGGGGCGACTAAATACGAAGTTGATAAAACCCAAATCGCCACCGTTCCGATGGGTGAAAATGCGCCATTCAATCAGGTGATTTTGCGAACACCCGGTGTGGCGCAGGACGGATTAGGGCAGTTCCACCTGCGTGGAGAGCATGCAAACGTGCAATATCGAATCAATGATGTTCTCTTGCCGGAAGGCATCACGGGATTCGGGCAGGAACTAGACACGCGGTTCGTTGACAGCATGAGTCTCATTACTGGATCGCTTCCGGCGCAATACGGTTTTCGTACTGCGGGAATCGTGGATATTCGCACCAAGAGCGGCGCATTTGATTCGGGAGGGCAGGTTTCGATGTATGGAGGGAGCTACGATTGGCTGCAACCGAGCGCGGAATTCGGCGGCTCCAAAGGCAAGCTGAACTACTTCGTGGACGGCAGCTATACGCACAACAACGTCGGCGTGGAAAATCCAACGGCAAGCGCCAATCCAATTCACGACCAGACCGATCAGGGCAAGGCGTTCACTTATTTATCTTACGTTTTGGATGACACCAGCCGCATCAGTGTAATGGGTAGCGCATCGTATGATAATTTTGAAATTCCCAACACTCCGGGGCTGCAAAATGATCCGGGTAATTTCTCGGCGCCGGGTGGCAGCCCGTGGTCCACAGGTGGTGGAGTTCCAGCCACGTTCAACTCTGCCAAACTGAACGAAAATCAGAACGAACAAAACTATTATGGCGTCGTCGCCTATCAAAAGGCGGTTGGCCCATTCAACGCGCAAGTGGCGGCGTACGGCCGTTACAGTGGCGTGCATTTCCGACCGGACGAGATTGGCGATTTGTTTTTCGATGGTGTTGCCAGCGATGTGAGCCGCAAAATTTACTCCGGCGGCCTCCAAGCAGACGCGAGTTACGAATTAAATGAGAAACACACAGTGCGCGGCGGCATGATGTTCCTTAATGAATCCGTTTCCGCTGATTCATCAACGGCGGTCTTCCCGATGCAAACGAACGACCCAAACTCGCCCAACTTCAATCCTGTGCCGGGAGCAGGCCCGGAGACAATCATTGATAACAGCGTATCGCACGCCATCTTCGCAGGCGTTTACTTGCAGGACGAATGGAAAATCCTTCCGAAAGTGACGCTCAATTATGGCGCGCGTTTCGACATTTTCTACTCGTCATTCGACAAGGAAAACCAGCCGAGTCCGCGTGTGAATTTGATTTATCAACCCACGGACGCGACAACTTTGCACGCCGGTTACTCGCGTTACTTCACACCGCCCGCTCCAGAAAACGTCCCTTCGACCGGCATTGCGAAATTCGACGGAACGTCGAACGAATCGCCCTCTGGCCCCAATGCGCAAGCCAGTCCGGCCAAAGCAGAACGAGCCAATTATTTTGACGCCGGCATAAGCCAGAAGGTGGCGAAAGGATTGCAACTTGGCTTGGATGGGTATTACAAGGATGCCATCAATCAATTGGACGACGGTCTTTTCGGTGCCTCATTGATCCCGTCGAATTTCAATTATCACGAGGGGCGGATTTACGGCGTGGAAGCCACCGGCACTTACACAGTCGGCGGATTTTCCGCTTATGCCAATATAGCCGTTTCCAAGGCGCAGGGAAAAGGCGTGGCGTCAGGCCAATTTCTGTTCGATCAGGAGGGCTTGAATTATATTCGCAATCACTGGGTTTACCTGGACCACGATCAGCGAGTTACTGGCTCGTTCGGCCTTTCTTATTTGCTCAAAGAAAATCAGAACAACAACACGCGCTTTTACGTGGACGCATTGTATGGCAGCGGCTTGCGGACGGACGCCACCACGTCGAGCGGCGGAACAATACCGAATGGTGCGACGGTTCCCGCTTCGTATTCGGTGAATCTTGGCATGGAGCATTCCTTCAGACTGAGCAGAAAACAATTCCTTAAAGCTCGATTGGATGTCGTCAACGTCAGCGACAATATCTACGAACTACGGGATGGCAGCGGCATCGGGGTGAATGCGGCTGAGTTCGGAATGCGCCGGGCGTTCTTTGGTTCGTTGACCTACGTATTCTGAGGTCCCTCCCTCATGAACGACACGGATGCAAATCGGATGGAGTCTTACGCGCTGAAAAGCGAGTTGGCGCGGCTATGTTTGCCTGCGGCCAGTCGCAACTCAAATCGCAAACTCGCGTGGATGAATTCGATTTGCATCCTTTTTCTCGTCATCGGAATTTTTGGAGCCGCCTCAGCGCGGGTGTCCATCAAACCAATTCCGCCCGTCGAGGAAATCGCTCCCGTCGTGCTGGAAACGATTCCGCCACCGCAGAAGGTGACACCGACTGAAAATGAAAACTCAAACCCGCAACCGACTCCTGAAGTCCCAAACGTGGTCGTCGTGGTGCCGAATGCGCCCAACATAAATTTCTCGGTGCCCACCGTAGGAAATCTGCTCGCGCCCAGTGCGGTTGCCAAGGCTCCGCCGTTAAATCCATTACAACGGGTCGAGCCAGTTAATCCGTTGGCGCAAATTTCCAATACCGGTTCTTCGGGTTCGCGGCCACAGCCACCCTATCCGAAACTGGCGTTGGAGCAGGGAGAGCAAGGCACGGTTGTGTTGTTGTTGAGCGCCGATGCGGCGGGCAATGTAGCCTCGATCCAAGTGAAAAGTTCTTCTGGCTTTTCCATGCTGGACCGGGCCACGGAGGATTTCATCAAACGGCATTGGACCCTTCCGTCAGGCATATCAACCAACCAACTTTTTGAGACCACGATCACTTACAAACTGCAAACCGACTGAACAAAATAAACTGAACTATATTTATGTTAGCGAATATCATCTTTCAATTCTTCCTCAAAGGAGGCCCCGTCATGTGGCCGATCCTGATTTGCGCGCTTGTTGCTGTTGCCGTCGTTGGCGAGCGCGCGTTCTGGTGGCTTCGGGAGAAAGGAAGGCGCGATCCGCAAAAGTTGGAGAAAGTCCTGGCGGCGCTTGAGAATGGGGACGTTCCTGCTGCCTCTGAACTCACTCAAAACTCAGAAGACCCGATTATTCGCATGATTGGCCGGGGATTGGCACATATTGGTCATCTGCACAGTTCATTGCTCGGAGCGTTGCAACTGGCGGCCGGCGTTGAACTCAAACGCGCAGGGCGGTTTTTGGTCGTGATGGACACACTCGTAACCCTTGCCCCACTGCTTGGCTTGCTCGGTACGGTGACCGGCTTGATGCGGGCGTTTCTTAACATTGGCAGTGCGGAACTGGCGGTCTCGGCGGTAACTGGGGGCATCGGAGAAGCGTTGATTGCCACGGCATGCGGCCTGGGTATCGCGATTTTTTCGCTGATTCCTTACAACTTCTTTTCTTCAAAGGTTGCGCAGTTGCAGTTCGAGTTGGAAACTGCGGCCACTAACGTGGAAGTGATGGTGGGTGGTGGGAAACCAGCGGAACTTGCCACGCCTTCATCAACTCCACGGCAGGGAAGCGGCTATTGAATTAAACCAATGAAGCTGACTTCTCCCATTCCACGCCGCCACTCACGAATCGTGATCATTCCGCTGATCGACATCATGTTTTTCCTCTTGGCGTCGTTCATGATGGTCAGCTTGCAAATGGATAAGACTCAGAACGTCAAAGTCAACCTGCCCAATGCGAGGGAAGCTCTCCACGATTTCAAGCCCGACATGCTGAATATCGCTGTGGACAAATCCGGTGCGGTTTTCTTGGAGAAGACTCAGATCACTTTGCCGGAACTTAGTCTGGTATTGAGCAACCGGTTCAAAGCGAACACGAACCTTCCAGTTTTTATCAGCGGCGACCGTGACACGTTGCACGGCCACATGGCCAGTGTCTATGAAACCGTCCGCGACGCTGGTATTCAAAAAATTGCATTCGCAGTGAGCGGCAACATGGTCCAGACAAACCAATGAAAATCCGCTCGCCACTTCCGCAAAGGCAAACGCGGCTGGAGATCATCCCCCTGATCGACATCATGTTCTTTCTGCTCGCCTCGTTCATGATGGTGAGCCTTCAGATGCAAAAGGTGCGTGCGTTGAAAGCGAGCCTGCCGACAGCGACGAGGGCCACTTCAACAGCGAAGCCGGACATCATCAATCTCAAGTTGAACAAATTCGGCCAGGTGGCCGCGGACGGTAAACCGATGTCCTTTTCGGAATTGTCAGCCATGCTGGCGAAACGGTACGAAGCGAATACCAACGTGCCGATTTATATCACTGGCTCAAAAGATACCACGCACGGTTCAGTCATTTACGTTCTCGACCTGGTGAAGGCTGCGCACATTCAGCGCGTGGCGATCTCGGTCAAAGCTGCCCCATGAAAAATTTCCAACAAAACCTGCTCATCGTTCTTGCTGTTTGCCTGTGCGGCTTGTGCGCGTATCAATGGTACGCTCAAACCATGCAGCGCCGTGAAGTTGAAAAGTTAATCCAGCTCGTGTACAACAAATCCATCGTCATCCGCGACGACACAAATTCCATCGCGACGTTGAATCATCAAATCTCCCAGATGGACTCCAATCTTACCGACTTGCGAAATACCGCGAAGTCCAATTCTGACATCATTGGGACACAAAAAATGGAGTTGCTTCGGCTAAAAACAGTGAATGAAGGCCTCACGAATCAAATCGCGCAATATCAGGAAGCAGTTGAGGGATTGACGAACAAACTGGCCGACGCTTACGCCGGAATTGAAAAGCAAAACGCTGCACTAAAGACCTTGGCAGCGGAACGCGACGATCTCGTCCAGAAGTACAATGACGAGGTGAAAGACCGGAACAATATTGTTTCCAATTACAACGCTCTGGCGGCACAGGTCCAAAAAATGCAGGCAGGCCACGAGAAACAATAAGGACTGGATCAGTTTACGTTTTTCGGATTTACCTAGATTGCCAGTGAAATTGCCAGTGAAAGTACCAATTTGTTACCCTCTGTTACCCGTAGTTACGCTTGAGTAACACAATGAAATGGGCCATTTTAACAACAGGTAGTGTGAAAAGGTGTCCGAGTCCGACCACCGGCACCAAAGCCGTCCAATATAGCATATTTAGTGATTTTATTCAAAATCTCGGCCTGCTGTGCATATCCAAATTGCGTGCAGAATGTGTGTATTAATCTTGGGATCTCACCGGTGTTCAAAGGTGTTCATAGCTAGCGAATTGCTCAAAATCGCCGCTCAAAATGAAGCGGCAGTCATATCGACCCATCGGCGGATTCAACCGGAAACTGGAGTCATAGAGATTCTCGAAGGCGTAGGCTGGCTTAAAGTTCCGACAGCGCGCCTGCGCCAATTTGGCCCTCAGCTCGACGCGGATTTTAAAGCATCGAAAAATTCATCAATCAAAAACTGGTCACAGCGGATGCAGTCCCGCCCGCGATCGCATATTTCTCAAGATTTAATTGCGTGACCAGAATTGGGCTTTGGCTACAATTTTCTCAAATCAATTTCTCTATTCTTTTTCGTATTCTCACGGGAATGAGGCAAAAATAGCTTCGATAAGCCTCCAAAGCCGATTTGGTGAATAGCGAACGATTAATCGTCGCCGGCCCGTTTTCGAAAGTCCTCACTTGAATGCATAATTCGTTTAAGTCAAACATGTTATAACGATTTCCGCGAGAGTGCGTCCATTTTTCGGGCCTTTGTAATCGGACCGCCTCACGCTTCTTGGAATTGCGGCGACTGCGGCAGAACGCATCTCCGTCGCAGGATGGGCCTGGAAGCTCTGAATGCCCCGACGCCAACGGTGGAAAAGAACGGACCGGCCCGGACAGCCGCGATCGCACGTCCGGTGCGCCCAGCGCTGCCCGCGCACCTGGCGACCGAGCGCGTGGTGCTGGAGCCTGAGGAAGTGCGGCGACAACCCGAGGGCTGGCACAAGCTCGGTGAGGAAGTCACTGAGGAACTGGATTGGAAACCCGCACAGTTCATTAAGCGGCTCTATATCCGGCCCAAGTATGCCAAAGCCGAACGGATCGTCATCGCGCCCCTGCCGGCCCGGCTGATCGAGAAAGGCTTGCCCGGAGCGGGGCTGCTCACCCAGGTGATCGTCAGCAAGTATGAAGATCATCTGCCGCTCTATCGGCAGGAAAAGATTTACCGGGAACGTCACGGCGTGAACCTCTCCCGCCAGACCCTTTGGGCTGGGTGGAAGCAGCGGCGCAGTGGCTGGCGCCGATTTATCGGGAGATGAAGGCCGGGTTGCTGGCGCGGGATTATCTCCAAGCCGACGAAACACCGATCCGTTATCTGGACGCCGATGTAAAAGGCAAAAGCCAGTCCGGCTGCACCGGGCGATGGTCGCGGTGCGTCGTCGCGTGCTGCCCCGGAGTCTCCTCGGCCAAGCCATCGATTACGCGCTGGGGCGCTGGGAGACCTTGACCCGCTACGTGGCCGATGGACGGCTGGAGATCGACAACAACCTTTGCGAGAACTCAATTCGTCCCACGGCAGTCGGGAAAAAGAATTTTTTGTTCGTTGGCCATCCGGATGCCGGCCAACGAAGCGCGGTGATCTACTCCGTGCTGGGCAGTTGCCGCCGGCATGGCATCAACCCGGCCGCATATCTGCAGGACATTTTCGAACGGCTTCCCAGGCCAGGACCTCCGAACTGAAATCCCTCACCCCTGCCGCTTGGGCCGCGGCCAAGCATCCCTGCGCTTAACTTTGATCGACACTCCTCCGCCACCTTCCGTGCCAATCACCCAAGGCACTTCGGCTGACGCTTACGTGGAACGGGCGTGAAAAGCTGTTTTGGATGCCGGTTTCAGGCGCAGACGGCGGCGCGGAAGGCCTTGGCGTAAACTGAGTGACCGTCCCGAGTTCGACATTGACCAAGCAAATGTTCCTGTCGCTCGGCCAGGCTCTCGGTGCGTGTTCTTCCGTAGGATATATTCAAAATGGGATTTCAAAAGCCAGCGGAATCTGTAGGGGCTAGCAGCTTTCATTCGACGGGTGGCCCGAGACAGCCGCTTTCGCTGCACTATGTTTCAGAACGGCTTCGGTGCGTGATCGGACGTGGAGCTTGTCATAGATGTGACCTAAATGGAATCTTACGGTTCGTTTGGAGATGTCGAGCTTATCGGCAATCAACTTGTCTGGTAGTCCTTTGGCGAGGAGTTCCAGCACTTCCTGTTCTCGCGATGAAAGTTCGGGATGTTCTTCGGTTTTGATGATTGGCTGCTGAAATGCCTCGACCACCTTTCGCGCGACTTCGCTGCTCATTGGGGAACCGCCTTGATGCACATCGGTAATGGAATCAAGGATGTTTTTTGGAGTGGCTCGCTTCAATAGATAGCCGGATGCACCCGCCCGTAAAGCTTCAAAGATCTTTTCATTATCCCGATACACAGTGATCATAATCACCCGGCATTGCGGCAGCAACTCCCGCATTTTGCGAACGCAATCAATCCCTGACATGCCCGGCAGATTGATGTCCATCAACACGACTTCGGGCGCCCGTTTCGGGATTTCGGTTAATGCTTCTTCTGCCGTCCGGAATGCGCTCAGGCATTTGAATCCGCGCGCGTCTTCCAGCATGGACATGAGACTGAGGCGCAACCCTTCATCGTCTTCAACTATGGCGACCGTAATCATATGCTTAATGAATTACGATTTGTAAACACCCGGAGCGTTAGCGTCGTTCCGCCTTCAGGGCCGGCTTGGATCTTGCACTCACCTCCGATCTGTTTCATTCGATTTCTCATGTTTATCAATCCGTCACCTCGCGGGGCATCCGGCTTGATGCCTTTGCCGTTGTCCTGCACGGTGACCCAGAGCGATTGGTCGTCGCCTCCGATGCGGACGCACACTTCGGATGCCTCGGCATGCTTGACCACATTCGTCAAGGCTTCACGGAAGGCAAGGAAGAGTTGGTGCCGATCTTGCGTATTGAAGATGCCGTCGGGCCAAGGTCGAATGTCTTCTATGTAGCAGGCTATGTCCGCGGATTGAAGAAAATCCTGCGCATAATCACGAAGATAACCACTGACCGCCATGTTGGTGTCATGCTGGGGATTCACTGCCCAGACGATTTCGTCCAGTCCCCCGACAAGCAGACGCCCGAGTTCAGCCAATCGGTGAAGATAGCGGTTTTGCTTTTCGCGACTGATGTCGGGGTTGCCCGCCAGAGTGCCGAGAATGCCCACCTCGGCGAGCCTTGCACCCAGCTCATCGTGCAAGTCCTGAGCGACACGGGCGCGTTCCTGCTCCAATACACGCTGTTGCTCGACGAGTTGGCGGCTTTCGGTTTCCTGTTTCAATTGGAGTGTGCGACGTGCCACCGTTCGCCGCAACAGCGCCGCCCAGGCCAGCGCGAGCATCAGCCCAACCGCCAAGATCATGGCCAGAATGAGAATTCGTTTGGGTGTCCACCAGGGTGCTTGGCGGAGCATTGCTATGTTGCTCGGATGGTTCAGCAGCAATTCAAAAGCATTGAGGCCATTTACGTCCTGCGGACTTCCTAGGCTCGAATACACGCCAGTTAGTTGCACCAAACTGCCTGGCCGGAGCGTGGCTACGGTGCCGGGCTGAATGCGCAGCTTGGCCAGAAAATGGTTCTGGCCGGCTTGCAGTTCCAGAACACGCTCGCTTTGCTGCACGGTATCGCTCAATAGCAGCGCCTTAATTTGCACTAAGCTGGCATCATACGACCGGTTTGGCAGTGAAGACATGGTGAGAGGGGCCGGCTTTGGAAGAGTGGAGTTGCCGGTTTTTCGCGCTTGGGCTTCCAACAAAGTCGGAGACGGGCCTCCAAATTGAGGGTATCCCGCAGCCTCCACCCAATCACCTACCTCAATCGGCTGCGGCTCGCGCGTGTAAACGCGGATGCTGCTCGTGCTGTCGGAAAGAATGTATGCCCGCGGCTCACTGTGCAGGACCACGCCAGCAACCTTCACCCGTCCCCAATCCGCCGTGGGCGATCTGAATTTGAGCAAGTCGCGAATCGGCGTTGTTGGGCCGGCTAACCAATTTGTCGAAGCGGCCTCGATCACGGAAACGAATACGTTGCCTAGCAGGAACTGCCGCGGCCTGATCATTCCTTTGGCCGCAGCCGTATAAACTCCGCGCAAACGAACGACACTGCCCAGGAGCATCTCAGGGGTGCCGTGGGGTCCACTCGGAAGCGGGCGTCGAATGTCTCCGTGGAGTGTTACCATTCCATCGCGCGTGAGCAGGCTCATCGTTGTTTTCGAAACTTCGACGACGGCGGCTTCGATATCCACCTCGTCGGCATCGAGACTGCCGTCCTGGAATTCGGACCAGGTGGGACGGATGCCTTGCGGTAATGCAGCATATCCCAGGCACTTGCCAGTCGACGGGATTACGACCGGCGAAAATTCCCCCGCGTCCGTCACCCCGTTGAATTCCCAGATCTCGCCTGGGCGCGGCTGATTGACCCAATTGGTTCGATTGTAAGGCAAATAAATGCCGCCGCTCGCGTCCTGCAGGACACACGATATATAATTGGCCATCGTGACGACTCCCCGAATATGGACGCGAATACGTTGCTGGATCTGTTGCCAGGATAGTGCCCGGATTTGACCGACAGATGTGAGCGTACCCTCGTGTTGCGGCGAGTTGGAGGCCGTGAGAATTTGCAGATATTCCACTCCCGGCACGACCAGGCGCGCTGGCCAGTATTCATTCGCATACCGCGTCTGCTGGTAAATGCCTGAGGCTTTGATAGTGGCGCCGAGCAGGTTCGGGATGGCAAAAGCGTCCAAGTCGAGGATGTCCGCTGTTAAGAGACGCTGGCCAAAGTCAATCTGGAGTTCGGCCAAACCTGGTTGAGCGCGCACCGAATGCACCTTGCCTTCCAACTGTGACCATCGCGGATTTCCGTCTTCCGACGGGCTTTCCGAGAGATCGTTAACGTTTGCCTCCCGGGCGGGCTCCGCCATTCTGAAAACGTGGTAGTGTGCTGATGCGTCGCCCGCAAACAGGCGGCAACCATCGTCTGAAGCCACGTAAAATGTATAGACGCCGGGCTTGGAGATCTTCAAATAACCGGTGAACACCATTGCGCATTCGTTCGGGCGTGCGCGGCGACTTATATCAAATCCGCTCGTAATACCGTGCCCCGCCGGGACAATCTTCCGAAAATCGGGCAGCATCTGCCAGTCATTGCCGACATACGTGATATATTCCAGTCCGGGCTTGAATGATATTTCGCTTTTTGCAGCTTGACCTCCCGCTTTATGATATAGCACCGATTCCGGAATCTTGGTGCGAGCCACAGAGGGCCCCGCATATTCAACCTGCAAATTTGCACTATCATAGGAATTAAACCACTCCACCCTCAACGGCATCAACCCGGCATCCAGGAACACCTGTCCGGATTTGCTGACAATTGGGTGGCTGCCGTCATCATCCACGACTGCAGAAGTGCCAACCTGGATGGCAAAAGCCCCCCGCGTCAGCGGGCAATTGGTGCCTTCAAGAACAATGTTGTCACCCGGTTTGAAGGGTTGATTTAGCGGCGGCAACTCCAGCATCACGGCAGCCGAGTCATCCTGCAACACAACCGTCCGGTGTCCCCGTGAAATGGCACAGACCACGCCTTCCACCCTGAAAGAGGCAACGATCTGTTCATTGTTAATCATCAGACCGGAGATCTGCCTCAGCGTGGACAGGAGGGGCCGTTCTTCATCCGCTGCATGCGCCCTTTGCGAGGAGCCTATGAATATCAGCAGAGCAACAACAAAGGTGGTTACCTCGGTTATTCTTTTCACAAGCAGACCTGAAAAAGTGGCTGATCGCACGGAAAAAAACAATCAATGGAGCCTGTATATCACATGATCGTCAATGTAATCAATCATTTGAGCAAGACCTGACACCTTTGACAGGTAGTTATGGCGGCAACGGCTGGTAAAATAACCAACGAATCCATCAATCTGCGAACATCTGAAGGCTGGCAGCAGACGCATACGAAAAAAACACAACCCCCAGAATGCAAGAAACGAAGTCAAACACCCCGTCCAATGTGATATTATGAAAGTCCTTGATCAGAAGAATACCCTCAACAGGAAAGCGTTAATCTGGCTGGCGCTCGGCTGTTGCTTTCCTTTTTTTGTCAATGCCGCCCCTTCCGCCTACCAGAGCACCGTGCTGGCCGACATGCCATATGTTTATTACCGCTTGGGAGAGACCTCCGGCACCAACGCCGCCGATACGAGCGGCAATGGTTTCAGCGGCATCTATTTGCCCGCCACCAACCCGCCCACATTGGGTGATGCCGGCTTCAACGGCGGTGACACGGCGGCCACGTTCAACAGTGTAAGTGGCGCAAACCAATACGTGAGCTCGCCGGGCATGCTGGGGTTCGGTTCGCAGATGACCAACTTCTCCGCGGAGTTTGTTTTCAAAACCACCACCACCGCTGCAAATTCACTTTTCGGAGAATACAACCCGAACAACCCCGCACCGGCGGACAATACCGCCCTCGAAGTCACCTTGAATGAACAGGCAAATGGGAGCGGGTTGTCCCATGCCATTCGCATGTATCTGAGAGCTGCGAACGCAACGGCCGTGGATGTGGGGGTATCGTTTGTGAATGCCAGTGCCTTTGATGGCAATTATCACCATTTGGTTTTCACCTACAACAGTCTGGGGGGCGCCAACCGCGTGCGGGCATTCCTGGATGGAGTGGAGCAGGCTCTGACCTACAGTCCCAATAACACTCCAACCAATTTTAACAACTTTTTCTATGCCCCTGCATTTGCCGCCCGCAATGTCCGCGGAGCGGTCGGGCAGTATTTCAATGGCACGCTGGATGAAGTGGCTTTATATACTAACACCCTTTCTCCTGCCACAATCTTCAACCACTATCTATACGGTATATTTGGGCTGACAAACATTAGCTGGGGGGTGGGAAGCGGAACTTGGGACATTGATACCACTGCAAACTGGTCGAATGGCAGCGGGTTGGTAACTTATCAAGAATCCAGTGGAATTGGCGATCAGGTGCGTTTTGATGACACGGCCAGCGGTGCTTCGCCAATTACCGTCACGCTCAACTCGACGGTTGATCCGGTTAGTATCGTCGCGACTAATTCCGCCAAGGATTACATCATTTCAGGATCAGGCGGTATTTCGGGAAGCGGTGGCATTACAAAGTCGGGCTCCGGCACATTTACCTTGGATACCTACAACAGCTTCACGGGGCCGGTAAATCTAAACGCTGGAACTCTGGTGCTGGGGCCTGACGCTTCTAGCTCGGCGCTCGGCGGCTCGGCGTCACTGACATTCAAGGGCGGCAAATTGCTTTGGGCCCCTGGCTCCACGGAAGACATTTCATTTCAGGCAGTTCCACCAAACTTCCCGCGAACGAACACTTTTGAAACCACGGCCATTCTGGACACCGGCGGCAACTCGGTGGGGCTTAACTTCGCCATTGGCAACGGCGGTGCCGGCGGTTTAATCAAGGCTGGGAGCGGCACTCTTACTTTGGCCTTAGGTGGTGGCGATAATAATTATCATGGAAACACCGTTGTATCGAATGGCGTCCTTGCCCTGAGCGGCGGCGCCAGCATCTCCAACAGTCCGGCCATCATTGTCAACTCCGGCGCAACTTTTGACGGAAGTGCAGATGGAGGTCTGACGCTAACCGGCAGCCCAGTAAAGATACTGGCGGGTGCGGGCACGATGATCGGCACGATCATCAGCAGTAACGGTGTCATTACACCCGGAACCAATGGTGTGGCGGGAACTCTTACCTTTGCCAATGATCTTATCATAGCGGGCGGTTTCCTGAATATGGATGTTTCGCCTACTCCGGGATCAAGTGATCTGATCATTGTGGGCGGGAATCTTTCGCTCTCCGGCGGCACGGTGCAGTTAAATGTCACCGGGGCTTTAGCCAATGGCACTTACAAGCTTATTCAATACTCCGGCTCGCTTCTGAGCGGTTCCGGTTCGTCCGGTGTTCTCACTGTGTCGGGATTTTCTCAACCCGGTCAAACGGCTTTCTTGAGTGACTCAACGTCTGGTGAAATAGACCTGATTGTTGGCGCAACTGCCAACGACAATATCACCTGGGGCAGTGGCAGCAGTTGGGACCTGGATGGCACCCTGGATTGGCTTAACGGCGCCACGCCATGGGCGTTTACCAACGGCGACAGTGTCACATTCAACGATACGGGGGCGCCCACCGTGAATCTTCAGAGCACACTCACCCCCAATTCGGTGACGGTGAATAACAGCAGCGAAGACTATAAGTTCGTTGACGGCACCGGCGGGGGTGGAGGCAAAATTATTGGATCCGGTGGTATTACCAAGAGTGGCTCCGGTAAATTGACTATCGAAACTGCCAATGCTAACTCCGGTCCGACTATCATTAATGCAGGCACGCTGCAAGTGGGCAACGGCGGCATCGGCGATCTGGGCGCGGGCAATGTCACGGACAACGGCGCGTTGATCTTTGCTCAAGGCGATGGCGCCAGCCACGTCGTTTTCGGCTCCATCAGCGGTACGGGTGGTGTGACTAGGCAAGGCAGCGGCACGGTAACGTTGGCTTCTGATAACAACTATGCCGGCGCGACCACCATTTCCTCCGGCACACTGCAAATTGGCAACGGCGGATCCACCGGCACTCTAGGCACGAACACCGGCAGCATTATTGACAACGGCGGACTGGCGTTCAATCGCAGCGGAAGCTTGACGATCGCCAACCAGATTGTGGGCGGCGGTTCATTCGCGATCAATGGCGGCGGAGGCACGTTCACTTTGTCCGCTGCCAACACCTATTCCGGGGGCACGGTGGTCAAAGGCGGCAAGCTCATCATGGCCGATGCCGCAGCCTTGGGCACGCCAGGAGACCTGGATGTGGAAGCAGGCGGCACCAACGATTTGAATGGACATGACCTCACCGTCATTAGCCTGAGCGGCGCCACCAGCGGTGGTCGCATTGTCGACAACGGCGGTAGTGGAACCAATATCTTGACGCTGAACGTCAGTGGTCTGGCCACCAATTCTGCCAGCATTTTCGACAATGAAGGGATTGGTGGAAAAATCGCGGTGGTCAAGACCGGCAGCGGGACCCAGGCCTTGAATGGAACCGGCTCCTACAGCGGTGGAACCACGGTCAGTGAGGGCACGCTTGCTTTGGGAAGCGCGTCGTCAGCTGGCACGGGACCCATTTACTTGCAAGATGGCACCACCCTTTCACCCGGGCATGGTATTTCTGGTCTCTCTCTTAATAATGCCCTCACCAATTCGTATCCGAATCCTATAACAATTAGCGGCAATGTGACGATTGCGCCGACCGTCACTTTTGCCAGTTTCATTGGCCCGATAACGGGCAACGGCACCCTGACTCTCAATTTAGGCGCCTACGTGCTTGCCTTAGGCGGCACCAACGCAGGTCAATTCTCGGGTTTCAGTGGCACGATTCAATTGATTGCTTCGTCAGGCGGTGGTATAAAGATGAGAAATGACACTGGAGCGCGCAACAACAAGGATTTTAGCCATGTCACATTGGACCTGGGTAGTGGTGGTGGCGGCATAGTCTACAATTCAGCAAACAATCCTACCAACTCTAATTCCGGTGACCTGACACTGACCATCGGCGCCCTGAAAGGGGACGTCAACACCTTCCTTTCGGGAACTGATTTTACCCCTGGTGGAAATTTCACTTATGACGTTGGCAGCCTCAACACGGATGCGGAGTTTGACGGATTGATCCAAGATGGTTACCCCACCGGTTATCCTCTTGGCAGAGTGTCCATCATCAAGAGCGGCACCGGCAGATGGACGCTCACGCATGCAAATACTTACACGGGCAGCACCACAATCAGCAACGGAACGCTGGCGTTGAGCAACATTGGAAATGGCGACGGATCAATTGACAACTGCACGAATATCACTCTGGCATCGAGCACTTCTGTCCTTGATGTGTCTGGCCGGAGCGATGGGACGTTGAATTTGGGGAACGTTTCGGGTCAAACGTTGAGCGGAATCGGCACCATCGATGGCAGCCTGAACGAAGCCGCCAATTCCACAATCAGTGTCGGACTCGGCACGTTAAATGTGACGAATGTCGCCACGTTGGATGGAACATTGATTATGCAATTGAATCGCACCAACGCAATCAATGCGTCCGAACTCACGGCTGGCTCGCTTGTCAATGCTTCGGCGTTGACGGTAACCAATGTGGGTCCGGATCTTCAAACCGGCGATACGTTCCAGTTGTTCAGCGGAGCTGTGACTGGCTTCACGGCCACGAACCTGCCGGCGTCCAACGCCCAAAACACGCTGGCATACTCTTGGACCAACCGGATTGACCAGAACGGCTCGATTGAACTGTTGAGTGCTGTCAGCCTCGTCAACACCAACCCGCCGGTCATGGGAGTCGCCTACAGCGGCGGAGTTCTGACGTTGACTTGGCCGACCAACGCGGGTTGGACGCTGCAGATGCAGACCAATGGCCTCGCGAGCACGAATTGGGTGGATGTGCCTGGCAGCACAAGCATTACATCAACCAACATCATCGTGGATCCGGCCAAAGGAGCGGTGTTTTATCGGCTAGTGTTTCCTTAAATAATGCGAGGTTGGTGATTGAACCGCCGTAGTTTCGGGTTGCTGCGGCGGTTCGTCGCCGAAGATCAAATATAGTTAGAAATGAAAAATACAACTTCGAAAAAAATGGAAGCCGTTCAACGGACCAAATATTTCGGTTTCACGTTGATTGAACTCCTGGTGGTGATCGCCATCATTGCCATCCTGGCGGCATTTCTGTTGCCGGCACTGGCCAAGGCCAAGCAAAAGGCGACGGCGATCAACTGTGCCTCCAATTTGAAACAGAACGGTCTGGCGATTCTCATGTATGCCGGTGACAATAATGATGTATTGCCCGGCCCTTGCGAGACAGGGCAGGCCAGCACCTACTTTTATACGCCGAGTCCTCCAGGACTCTATAATTCCGAACTTGGATACTTTATTGCGCGTTATCTAGGGGGCAAAGACCCGGCGACGATGAGGTTTAATGAGACGAATTATCTTAAGACTCTGTTTTGTCCTGGCTACGGTCATTTTTCTGGAGAGAATCCGGATCCGGCGCAAGGCGGGGTTACTTATGCCCTCTCCGTTCCCTATACCAACGGCGCGATAAGGCTTTCCATCACACCTTTCGGCTACACGAACCCAAGAACTGATCCCATTAAAATAAGCCACATTTCAAGCTACGGGCCAGTTTCCGATATCTTTGCCATGTCCGACTTGGATACCAGGATCATATTCGGAAACTGGCCTCAGGTTGCGCACAATCCCAGTCATGGCGCAATCCGCAATGCGGTCTATTTCGACGGTCATGTGAAGTCATTCAAAGGCACAAACTTTCTATCGTCCCTCTGACTCAATAATCAAACGATCGATGCAGAGCGAAATCTATGGTAAAGGTCGATTATCCGAGTGGTCTTGCGTCTTCTTCACTGCCAATGTTTTTGGTTTTGATAATGATCGGGCTCGTGTTGATAGCCCCAACAGCATCGGCTGATGTCACCAATGCTCCGGTCAGAGTGTTCGTCATAGGTGACTCGACGGTATTGAATTTCGGATCCATCGTCGGCTGGGGGCAGGAAATCTATCGTTATTTTGACCACGGTGTGCTTGTTCGGGATGACGCTTTTCCTGGCGAAAGCGCGAAAACCTTTATCACTCACGGACGATGGGCCGGGGTCTTAAACCAGTTATCCACGAATGATTATGTGCTGATCCAGTTCGGACACAATGATTCGCACAATCCTATCTATCGGGAGGCTACGATCGCCAACGGCGATTACAAAACCTATTTGCAGGAATACATTGATGGCTCCAGGGCCAAAGGAGCTATTCCCGTATTCGTTACACCCATGCATCGGAGAAACTTCGACACGAATGGGACCTTGCTGTCCTACATTGTGGATACAAAAGGCTACAGGGACGATCTGGCGCCTTATGTGGCTGCGATGAAGCAGGTGGCCGCGTCCAATCACGTGCCATGCGTCGATTTATTTGCCAGCAGTGGGGTTTACATGCAGCAACTGGGCAACGGCCTTGTCTATTCAAGCCTGATGTTTCATGGAGACGGTGGGAGCACGCATTTCAATCGAAAGGGGGCCTCGATTATGGCCGCACTGGTGGCCCGGGGACTTTCCGAAGTGTTGCCTCGTCCGAGCACGCTGGCTAACTCTTGCGATTTGGCCCAACATCTTCGGATCCGTATAATCAGGAGCCAACTGCCGGTGGACGAGCCCTCGCTCAACAAATATGAGCCGCCGTCTCCTTGAGTTCCGCAACGGGTATGACGAGGAAAAGATCAAAAGACGGCACGATGGACGATTCCGAACAGCCTCCCCCGGGGGGTCAATTTGTTGGCCGATGAGCGCATAATGCCGTGCGTTGCTCGATCAGGTCATCAAGAATCAACGGCAGCGAAAAGCTAGTCATGAGAAACAAAATCATCTGTGCGGCGTTGCGTGTGCTTTACTCCGCGTTGCTTGTTCCAGTTGTTTCATTCAAATCCGTTGCCCGATGTCCACTTGGCCGCAGCGCAGCTGTGACAGTGCTGATGATTTTGCTCTGCGGAGAATCCCTTTGGGCGCACACTCCGTTGCGGGAGCGAATCTCAATAGATGCCGACTGGAGATTTTTCAAAGATGCCAAAACGCCCACCGGCCCAGGCTATGTCGGCGGGCGTCGCTGGGGGGGCGGTGCGCTCGCGCCGGGAGTTCCGGGAATTTTACCCGACGCGAGCGAGCTTTCCTATGCCAGGATCAGGGATTGGATGTTGTCCACTGGCGAGGACTTAGTCGCTGACACGAATGCAACTAGGCATCCCCGCCCGGCTGGAAACATCGGTGCCGATGTCCCGTTCACGAAGCCTGACTTCGATGATACGGGTTGGCGGCTACTGAACCTCCCCCACGATTGGGCTATTGAAGGACCCTTCGACCCCAACGGCAATGGCGAAACTGGCAAGCTGCCCTTTGCCGGGGTGGCTTGGTATCGCAAGCACCTCCAAATCCCAGCATCTGACGCCGGAAGGCAGATATATCTCGATATAGACGGTGCGATGTCGTATCCCAATATCTGGTGTAACGGCCAGTATGCCGGTGGATGGGGATATGGATATACGTCGTTCCGAGTCAACCTGACTCCTTACATCAAGGCTGGCGCTGACAATGTTGTGTCCATCCGGCTGGATAATCCCACGTCCTCATCGCGCTGGTATCCCGGTGCCGGAATTTACCGCAACGTGTGGCTCGTCAAGACATCCCCTGTCCACATTAGTCATTGGGGCACGTATATCACCACTCCAGATGTGAGCGATGCCTCCGCCACCGTTAATCTCAAGGCCATTGTTGATAACGACTCCGAAGCCGACGTATCTGTCACCATCAAGACCCGAATCTTTCCAATTAACGTTGACGACAAGCGCACCGGTCCAGCGGTGGTGAGTTTAGACGCGCAGACGATTACTATCCCTGCCGGCAAGAGTCAAACCGCACAGGCGAAGGCAACAATCGCCTCGCCGAAGCTCTGGAGCCCCGCGAGTCCCAACCGCTATGTGGCCGTGACCACTATCGAACAGAACAGCAAAACGGTGGACAACTACCAAACCTTTTTCGGTGTGCGCTCCCTGGCATACGATCCTGTCAAAGGTCTGTTGGTGAACGGCAAACCAACTCCCATCCAGGGCGTGTGCGGACACTCTGACCTGGGCGCGCTGGGTATGGCCGTCAACGTCCGCGCTATCCAGAGGCAACTGGAGATTCTCAAGGAAATGGGATGCAACGCTTTCCGTACCACCCACAACCCACCCGCCCCGGAACTGGTGGATTTGTGTGACAAGATGGGTTTCATGGTGATGGATGAGCTAACGGACGTCTGGACGGGACCGAAAGGCGCAAACGACTATCATGTTCTCTTCCCGGATTGGTCGGAAAAGGACATGCGGGCGTTGCTCCGCCGCGATCGCAACCATCCCAGTATCATCATGTGGAGTATCGGCAACGAAGTTTACGGGGCTGACCTACCCAAGGGGCAAGCGCAGGCACGCCGGTTGGCAGGGTTCTGCCACGAAGAAGACCCGACCCGCGCTGTTACCTCCGGGCGCAACAACTTCAACTCCGGTACTAACGGATATCAGAACATCATGGACGTTTTTGGGTACAACTACCTGCGCCCCCGATCCGACAATTTCAACATGTACAGCGAATTCCATGCGATCAGCCCCGACAAGATGGTCTTCAGTTCAGAAAGCGCTTCGGCTGGCAGCACGCGCGGCGAATATGCATTTCCTCCGATGAATGTGTTCTATAAAAAAGACGAGGGCGCTACTCCGAATGGGCTATATATGAGTTCGTATGACCTCTATGTTCCTGGAGGCACCACCCCGCCAGATTGGGAATGGTTCGCTCAGGACAGCTCTGGCATCGCCCACGGCGAATTCGTCTGGAGCGGATTCGATTACATTGGCGAACCGAAACGCCGGCTTCTCCAAGGTCCAGATGCTTCGGGGGCGCACGTCACAGCCCGCAGTTCCTATTTCGGAATCATCGATACCGCCGGATTCCCCAAGGACCGTTACTACCTCTATCAATCCCGCTGGCGTCCCGACCTGCCGATGGCCCACATCCTGCCCCACTGGAACTGGCCCGATCGAATCGGGAAGGTCACACCCGTTTTCGTTTACACCACGGGCGATGAGGGCGAGTTGTTCCTCAATGGCAAATCTCTCGGACGGCGCAAAAAGGGCGACAAAGGGGTCGTCACGATCAAGCCCGGTCAGGGCAACACGCCGGGCATTTACAAGATTGATAACTATCGTCTGATCTGGGACGACGTTGTCTATCAGCCCGGCCAGTTGAGAGTCGTTACCTACAAGAACGGTAAAGAATGGGCGACGGCTACCATGAAGACCACTGGCTCCGCAAGCAAGCTCACGCTCGCGCCTGATCGATGCACCATCGCCGCTGACGGCAAGGATCTGTCGTTTGTCACCGTTTCGGTCGCCGACCGTAGCGGCGCGATGGTCCCGCAATCCATGAACCTGCTGAAATTCCATATTTCCGGCCCCGGCGAGATCGTTGCGGTGGATAATGGCGATCCCATGAGTCTCGTTTCATTCCAGTCCAGCGAAATGAAAGCCTTCAATGGCCTGTGCCTCGTCATCGTTCGCGCCAAGCCCGGCCAAGCCGGCGAAATCACATTGCGCGCCACTTCCGACGGCCTCGCCGCCGCGGAAACGCGAATCGCGGCGAGGCAACACTTGGGTGCGATGGAGTGACAAATATAATGTTTCCGGTCAATGGCGGCATCAAAGCATTTACTATGAAGATGAAGCGTGTTTTCCTCGTTTTGGCCGCTTTGTTTCTAGTCAGTGCTGACGGCGAAGCGGCGAGCGCCGATGTTCCGGGCGGACTTTCCCTGAAAGTGGACGAGTCTGCGGGCACCTACAAGCTGACCGCCACGGCCGTTGGCTGGTCCTTTGCCGGCAATGTCGCCGGCCCGATGACGAACGTGATCACTGAGGACATTACGGACGGTATCGGAACGGGAAAGGAGATTTCATTCACATACGTTGATGCCGGCGGCGGGGACGTTAAAGCCTGCATCCGGGTCTACGCTTCACGCCCCGTAGCGGTTTTTGACCTGACTATTCCTGATGCGGCCACTAACACCCCTTCAATGTTTCCGGCCTTTACCACCTTGCCGCAGAACTTACACGCTTTCAGCCATCGTGAATCGGTGTTTGCCGGACCCAATTTCGGGCTGACCCCGGGTGGCATGCCGTGGGTGATGTTTGACGACTCGGCCAGAACGTGGATTCTCTCGCCAGCTTCGCATTTTCTGGCATCGCGCATGAGTGGCGACGGGAAAAGGCTGGCGGCCACCGGGTTGAACCCGGCCATCCAATACATTCCCGCCGGCACCCGGCAGCGCTCCATTCTCGCTGTGAACCAGGGCATCAACAAGACGTGGGAAACCTGGGGGCGCGCGTTGACCGATCTGCAAGGAAAGAAACGTCCTGCGAATGACGCTGATCCGAGCCTCAAGTATTTCGGCTATTGGACGGACAATGGCGCAACTTATTACTACAACTACGATCAGGATCTGGGCTGCGCCGGCACCTTTCTGGCGCTGGCGGAACATTATCGAAAGGCGAAGATACCGCTGGGCTACATGCAGCTTGATAGCTGGTGGTACGAAAAATCGCTCACCGATTCCAAGGGTAGGGACGGAAAATCCAAGTCGCCCAATCTGCCACCGGGAAAATGGAACCGAAACGGCGGTCTGCTCGAATGGAAAGCGGACACCGCCCTGTTTCCCGAGGGGCTGGCGGCCTTCCAGAAAAAGCTCGGGCTTCCGTTGATCGCGCACAACCGGTGGGTGGATCCTGAGAGCCCCTACCGTCAAATATACAAGTTCTCCGGCTACGCGCCGGTTGGTCCAGGATTCTGGGATGAAATCGAAGGATACCTTAAAAGCTGCGGCGGCATTACCTATGAACAGGACTGGTTCAGCGACATCCATCGCCATTCCCCGGAATTGTCCACCACAGTTGATCAGGGCGACGCATTCATGGACAACATGGCCCGTGCGTGCAGGGAGCGGGGACTGACAATGCAGTATTGCATGGAGTTGCCGTGCGATCTCCTCCAAGGAAGCAAGTATGACAATCTAACCAGCGTTCGCGTGAGCGGCGATCGCTTCGACACGAACAAGTGGATGTCAGTCCTGTTTACTTCGCGACTTGCCAGCGCCCTGGGCGAGTGGCCCTGGGTGGACGTGTTCCGCAGCACCGAACGGGGAAATATGCTGATGGCGGATCTATCGGCAGGCATAGTTGGGGTTGGCGATGCCATTGGCCAGGAGAACCGTGACAATATCATGATGGCCGTCCGTGGAGACGGGGTGATCGTGAAACCTGATGCGTCGCTCACGCCCACCGACGACACTTATATTGCCATGGCCAGCGGGAACAGGGATTTGCTCATAGGCAGCACCTACACGGATCACGCTGCGGGAAGGACAGCGTACGTTTTTGCTTTCAGCCAACATCGCACGCCCGGATTGCCAGTGACCTTTACCCCCGCGAGCTTGGGCGTCAGAGGACCAAGTTATGTGTGGAATGAGGCGTCCAACAGGGGTACACTGGTTGCTCAAGGGAGCAAGTTTACCGGCGCGTTAGGCCCGCAGGGCAACTCGTACTATATCGTGGCGCCGATCTTCAATGGCATCGCGCTGGTGGGCGACGCTGGGCAGTTTGTATCCATGGGCAAACAGCGCATCGCCTCGCTGCAAAACAATGCGGGAAACCTGACCGCCGATGTGTTGTTTGCTCCCGGCGATGCGAGTGCGGTGCTGCACGGGTTTGCGGAGGCTCCTCCGCGCGTCACCGTTTCGGGCGCCAGCGCGGCGCCGGTGAAATATGATGCGACAACGAAGCAATTCTCCGTGATCATTTCGCCGACTGGAGACATGAAAGGCGTGTCTCGTGCGGCTGTGGTCATTGAATCAAAATGATATGAAACATCAATTCCCTGAATTCCGTAATCCACCCGCAATGCGGTTCCTTCGACTTCTTTTGACGCTTGGCATGATTTCGGCGCGTCCGCTTTGCGCCTCGGCAAGTTTGAATTGGAAACTCCTTACGACGCCTTCGAAAAGCGCGGATTGTGTCACCATTGTTGCAGGCCAGCAAACCACGGCAATTGTCGTGGACACCAATGATTTCTCTGTCGTTTCGCTTGCGGCGAATTTGTTCGCCGACGACGTGCGGCGCGTGACTGACCATCGTCCTGCTATTGCGAACACGCCGGCAAACGCGTCTCAACTCATCATCGTCGGAACGCTTGGTCACAGCGCGACCATTGATGCACTTGCCGCAATGGGAAAATTGAGGGACCTCAACCAGATCAAAGGTCATTGGGAAGCAACGCTTTGGCAAATCGTGGAGAAGCCCTTTCCCAACGTGGGGCGCGCGCTCGTGATTGTCGGCAGCGACCGCCGCGGCGCGGCTTACGGCTTGATGCGGCTCTCGGAAGAGATTGGCGTGTCGCCATGGTATTGGTGGGCCGATGTGCCGGCGACGCATCACCACGCGCTGGCGATCAAAATCTCCTCGCCGCAAATGGATGCGCCAGGTGTGAAATATCGCGGTATTTTTATCAACGACGAGGATTGGGGATTGAATCCGTGGGCGTCAAAGACATTCGATCCGGAATTCGGTAATATTGGGCCTAAGACGTACGAGAAAGTTTTCGAGCTGCTGCTGCGGCTGCGGCTGAATTACATCTGGCCGGCGATGCACGCGTGCAGCAGAGAGTTTGCGTCCGCGCCGGAAAACATCGCCTTGGCCGACAAGTTCGGCATCGTCGCCGGCTCGTCGCATTGCGAACCGATGCTATGCAACAACGTCCATTGGAATGAAAGGGAAAAAGGCAAATGGAACTACAGCCTCAATCGCGACGCGATTCATTCGTATTGGGAGCAAAGCGTCACGAATCGCGCGATGGACGAGGCGGTCTGGACTGTCGGCATTCGCGGCATCCATGATGCCGGAATGGAAACCCCGCCGACGGGGCAGGCGGATAGAATTGATTTGCTGACTCAGGTCATCACAGACCAACGTGAACTGCTCGATCAAAATGTCACCAAACGATGGGGCCCCGTCGCGCAATGTTTCGTGCCTTACAAGGAAGTGCTGCCGCTTTATGACGCCGGTTTGAAAGTGCCTGATGACGTGACGATCGTCTGGGTGGACGATAACTTCGGTTACATCCGGCGCCTGGGCTTGCCTTCGGAACGCAAACGGTCGGGCGGCGCGGGGATTTACTGGCACATGTCCTACTTCGGTAATCCGCATTCCTACACATGGATCAACACCACGGCCCCGGCTTTCATGTGGGAGGAGTTGCACAAGGCGTGGCAAAACGATGCACGCACTTTATGGGTCATTAATGTCGGTGACATCAAACCCGGGGAAATCGGGATCAACTATTTCTCGCGGCTGGCGTGGGACCCCGAAGGCATCCGGCTGGGCGGGCAGCGGGAGTTTCTCCGGGAATTCACCGCGCGCAACTTCGGACAGAAACTCGCGAGGCCACTCACGGATTTTCTCATGCAGTATTACCACCTGGGAACCATCCGCAAGCCGGAGTTGATGGAGCGGGCCTGGGCGCTTTCTTTGAGCCCCGACCGCGCGAAACAACTGCAGCGCGATTACCAGGATCTGCTCAAACGCGAAGAGGCGCTCGCCGCCTCCGTTCCCGCGAATGCACGCGACGCTTATACGGAGATGATTGGTTTTCCGGCCCGCGTCATGGGGAAAACCGGCCTGATTTTCCTGGCCGACCGGAGCATTCAACTGGGTGATCGGGTGGCCGAGAATGAAAAGAGAATTGCAAGCTTGCGCGATGATTTGGAGTCCCAAGTGAAAGATTTCAATACTACAGTCGCCGGTGGAAAATGGAACCACATCATGCCCGGCCTGATGACCGTTAAATGGAACATGATGTCCTGGGCGAGTCAGGTGCGCTGGCCATGGGGTGAACCCACGAACCGTCCCGTCGTTCTGCCCAAACCAGCGGTCGAACGAACCTGGCGCGATGCCGCCACAGCGGATGATCAGACCACATCCGGCGCGGCCCGCTGGGCGCCGGTCGAAGGTCTCGGTCCATCCGGCCGCGCTATGGCGCTGGAACCGTCGGGTCTGGAATCGTCCTGGGGCGAAAACGCCACTAACGCTCCCACGCTTGAATATCGGTTCAAGTGCAAAGCTGGCGACGCTGAAGCGTTCATTGATTTTCTGCCGACCTTCCGGATTTGTCCGGGAATGAAACTGCGCGTGGCGGTGAGCGTGGATGGCGGCGCGCCCACGCTGGTCGAAGTGCCAGGCTCCAGTGGCGCGGAAAACGAAAATGGCAGCGTGCGGAGAGACGCAGTTCAAGACAACTATGTCCGCCTGCCAATTCCGCTGCCAAATCTTACTTCCGGCCAGCATACTTTTGCCGTTCGGGCCGTGGATCCCGGTGCGGTAATTGATAGCGTGTCACTGCCATGATAGCCACACACATTGAGGTGAACCGCTGAATTCATTTTGCAAGACGTCGAACTATGCGTCGCCACATCGAACCGATAAGGAAATGTTTTTGTGGAACACTATTGCTCGTCTCGGTGGTCCTCATTCTGGCTTCGGCTGGTTTTTCCGGTACCATCATCCAGACCGTGAATTCGCTGGATTCGACGACGGCACGGAAAAACGCAGTTTGGGACACTCCTGCGGCAGCACCAGCGGGCACTGATGACTATGCAGCCGCCTCAGGATTTTTTCGCGCAAACAATACGGATTTGGGACTGAATGTCACCGGTCGCATGCTGCTCAATCCATAATGGTGAATTACATGAAATTATTTTTCAGTATGAAAACTCACGCCACAACGCCGGAAAGAACAAGACGATCTTCAACTCTGCGCATGCGAATGTCGGCGCTCCTCGCTATTTTGGTCCTTGCGCCGATGGTGTCCATAGCCACGCCGCCGCCGGGCATTCCGGACGGCTGGTCCAACGGCTATGTGTATGCGAACGGAATTCGCATTCACTATTACCATGCCGTTCCCGCCCCGGGAAAACCCGTGATCGTGATGGTTCATGGCGTGACGGATAATGGCCTCTGCTGGACCACGCTGACTTGGAAACTGCAGAACGATTACGACATTTACATGCTGGATACCCGAGGCCACGGCCTCTCGGATCCGTTCACGCCTGCCGACAACGGTGACACATTGATCAAAGATGTTGTGGACGTCGTGCGTGCGATGAAATTCGAGAGGCCCATTTTAATGGGACATTCGATGGGTGCGGCGACGGTCATGCGCATTGGCGCCGAATATCCAGATTTGGCAGCGGCGATCATCATGTTGGATCCTTTTGTTGGACCGGGCGGTTTCCCTGGACGCGGTCCTAACAACCGCAGTCCGGCAGCGCGCGGTTCGCAACGTCGCGGGACGGAGACCAATTCACCGGCTCTGGGCACTGGCGACAATGGCCTGTCTGGGGCTCGGCCGCAAGGAAACTCCGCGCCGCGCAATCTTTCGTTCAACATGTTCGGCTCGCCCGAAACGCTGGTGGCGCAGAACAACTACAGTTACGAGGAACTGGTTGCAAAAGGCCATCGTGAAAATCCCAAATGGGACATGGTGGACTGCCAATATTGGGCGCTCTCGAAGAAGCAGTATCATGGCGCTTACTCGGCGCAGGAGCAGCAAGCTATGTCGGGAGCTATGAACACCGGCGATTCGCTGGCGAAGTTCACCGTCCCGGCGCTCATTCTGAAGGCGGATGCGCCATCCGATGTCCGCAAACGGACTGAAGAATGGCTCGAGAAGAAAAACAAAAATGTGAAGCTCATCTATATTGATGGCGCTGCTCACAACCTGCACCACGATCAACTGAATCACACTGTCAAAGTGCTCAGGGAATTTCTGTCCAATCTT
>Ga0134126_10001612_pt1 | contig 28779 bp, 24 predicted proteins | sample KB31752_FD_96881 | JGI IMG/M metagenome (GOLD analysis project Ga0134126, IMG submission 96881) | Terrestrial soil microbial communities with excess Nitrogen fertilizer from Kellogg Biological Station, Michigan, USA - KB3-175-2 | ecosystem: Environmental > Terrestrial > Soil > Unclassified ... | reverse complement strand
GCGGTCATGCCGACCATGAACATGCGCTTGCGGCCGAAGGTGTCGCCGAGCCGCCCGCCGACGACCAGCAGCAGGGCGTAGGCCGACGCGTAGGCGGAGACGACCAGCTCGAGCAGCGGCGCGCTAGCGTGCAGGTCGCGGTCGATGGTGGGCAGCGCGACGTTGACGATGAAGAAGTCGACCATGGGCAGGAGCACGCCGACGAGGACGACGGCCAGGCCGGCGCCGGTGAGCACGGCCGGGCGGCCAGGCTCGCGCTGCGGGGCCTGGCGGTCGCGGCGGTCGGGGCTCCGGGGCGGCAGGACGGTGACCGCGGGAGCGGTCGCGGCCAGGCTGCCGCTGTCGGTGGAGTTCAGCACTGGAGGCATGTCACTATCGTGGCCGCCATCCTTAGCCAGGTACTAGAGCCTGTTTATACGGGTACTGGCACTACCTGGCAACCGCATAAGAAGCATGGCATGCTAGCAGTATGAGCACTCAGACCCTGGTTAGCCGGTCCGAGCCGGAGGCGCAGGCGGGCACCCGGACGGCGGTGCCCGGCCACGCCGCGTCCCGGCGCCGGGAGCTGGCCGAGTTCCTGCGCAGCCGGCGGGAGCGCATCGCCCCGGAGGACGTCGGGCTGCCGCCGGCCCCCCGGCGGCGCACGCCGGGGCTGCGCCGCGAGGAGGTGGCCACCCTGGCCGGGGTCGGCGTGACCTGGTACACGTGGCTGGAGCAGGGCCGGGACATCAACGCTTCGCCCCAGGTGCTGGACTCGGTGTCCCGCACGCTGCTGCTTGACCCGCACGAGCGCGAGCACCTGTTCCGGCTGGCCGACGCCCCCGACGGCATCGGGCAGAACGACTCCCAGGCGCTGCCGCCCACCATCCAGGTCCTGCTGGACCAGCTCGGGGTGTATCCGGCCTGCGTCCGCAACGCCCGCTACGACATGCTGGCGTTCAACGACTCCTACGAGCGGCTGATGAGTCGCTGCCTGCAGGACCGGTCGTTCGAGGACCGCAACTCGCTGTGGTGCGTGTTCACCAACCCCGAGTCTCGCGCGGCCATGATCGACTGGGAGGACGCGACCCGCCGGATGGTGGCCGAGTACCGCGCGGCGATGGCCGAGCATGTGTCCGAGCCGGCCTGGAAGTGCCTGGTCACCCGGCTGCTGAAGGCGTCACCGGAGTTCGCGGAGCTGTGGGAGCGGCACGAGGTGGCGGCACCGGAGAACCGGACCAAGCGGTGGCTGCACCCCCAGGTGGGCCTGCTGGAGCTGAACTACACCAACCTGTGGCTGGGCCAGCGCCTGGGCACCCGGATGATCACCTACACCCCGGCCGACGAGCGGACCGCCGAGCGGCTGCGCGAGCTGGCCCAGCTCCCGTCCCCGCACCAGATCCGGTGCCAGGGCCGGGCTAGCTGAAGGCCAGCCGGAAGACCGGGTAGCCGGGGGCGATGGCGAGCAGCTCGGCGTCGGTCGCGTCCGGGCCGACGCCGTCGAAGAACATGCCCACCTCCATCTTCCAGTGGCGCAGGTAGGCGCGCAGGAGCTCGGGCTTGTCGGCGTCGGCCAGCTCGGTGGCGGTGAACTTCTCCACCCGCCGGCCCACGTGCAGCTCGCCGCCGCCCGCCACCCGCATGTTCCTGACCCACTGGGTGTGCCCGCGCGGCGCGACCAGGTAGGTGTGGCCCTCGTAGCGGAGCGGGTTGACCGGCGTGGTGCGCCACTCGCCGCTGGTCCGGCCGCGGACGTACAGCACCCGGCTGCCCCGGACGCTGATCCCGGCCTTGGTCATCCTGGCGACGACGGAGTTGAGGAAGCCCAGCATGGCCCGACCGGGGCCGCTGGTCGGCACGACGTAGCGGGTGGCGTGGTCGGTGTGCTCGGTGTGCTCGGACATCGGATGCTCCTGGTGGCTATGGCCCGGGTCGCGGTGGCCCCCGCGGCGGCAGCACCCCGTTCGGAGCACTGCTCTCTGTTCAGATCAATGTTCACTCCAAGGTGCCACCCTTGTCAAGAGCAGTGCTCTCGTTGTTGATCGGCGCTCTCCCAGATGGCACACTGGCGGCATGACAGCTGGGACGGAATGAGATCGGCCAGGGGATGAAGGCGACCCAGAACGCGCGGGAGCGGGCCAGGGCCCAGCTCACCCGCGAGATCAAGGAGGAGGCGCGGCGGCAGCTCGCGGCCGGGGGCGCGCAGCAGCTCTCGCTGCGGGCGGTGGCCAGGGAGCTGGGCATGGTCTCCTCGGCGCTGTACCGCTACTACCCGAGCCGCGACGAGCTGCTCACGGCGCTGATCATCGACGCCTACGACTCCCTGGGGGCCGCAGCCGAGGCGGCCGTCGCGGCCGAGGCCGGGAGCGTCCGCGATCGATGGCGGGCCGGCTGCCAGGCGGTGCGCGACTGGGCCCTGGCCCGGCCGCACGAGTACGCGCTCATCTACGGCTCCCCGGTGCCCGGCTACGAGGCGCCGCCGCAGACCGTGGCGCCGGCGGCCCGGGTACCACTGATCATCGGCGCCCTGCTGGCCGAGGCCTGGAAGGACCGCGGCGACAGCCCGGCGGCACCCCCGCATGCCGGGCCCTCGCCCGCCAGGCCGCCGCTCCCTGGGCTGCTGGCCAGCCAGGCCGAGGACCTGGCCGGCCTCATCGCGCCCGGGGTGCCGCCCGCCGTGATCGCCAACGCGCTGATCGCCTGGACGCAGCTGTTCGGCATGGTCAGTTTCGAGCTGTTCGGCCAGCTGGTGGGCAGCGCCGACCCGGCCGCTGACTTCTTCAGCTACGCCGTTGAGCAGATGGCCGACCTGGTCGGGCTGCCCGCCTGAGCAGGCGGGCCGGCCACGATCCGGACGTGGACGGAGACTGGTCGAGCCGGGCCTGCTCCTCGGCGGTCAGCTCCAGCTCCGCCGCCAGGGCCGAGTCGGTGATGGACTCGGGCCGGCTGGCGCCGGGGATCGGGATGACCACCGGGGCCTTGGCCAGCATCCAGGCCAGCGTGACCTGCTGCGGCGAGACGCCGCGGGAGTCGGCCACCTCCTGGAAGGCCGGGTGGCGAGAGCCCAGGGCCCCGGCCATGGCGCTCCCGCCGAACGGGCTCCAGGGCAGGAACGCGATGCCCAGCCGGGCGCAGTGCTCCAGCTCCCCTTCGCTGGACCGGAACGACGGCGAGAACTGGTTCTGCACGCTGGCCAGGTTGCTCTCGCCCAGGATGGTGCGGGCCAGGTCGATCTGGGCCACGGTCGCGTTCGAGATCCCGGTCAGTCGCACCTTGCCCGCGTCGTGAAGTTCCCTCAGCGCCCCGATGGACTCGGCGTAGGGCACCCGCGGGTCGGGCCGGTGGAACTGGTACAGGCCGATGGCGTCCACGCCCAGGGCCTTGAGCGACGCCTCGACGGCCTGGCGCAGGTGGGCCGAGGACCCGTCCACCGTCCAGGATCCGTCGCCGGGGCGCAGGTGACCGCCCTTGGTCGCGACCAGCACGCGGCTGGTGTCGCCGCCGTAGGTGGCCAGGCCCCTGGCGATCAGCCGCTCGTTGTGGCCGACCTCGCCCGCGTTGAGGTGGTAAGCGTCGGCGGTGTCGATGAGCGTCACGCCGGCGTCCAGCGCGGCGTGGATGGTCCGGATGGAGCGAGCCTCGTCCGGCCGCCCCTCGATTGACATCGGCATGCCGCCCAGACCGATGGCGCTGACTGGCGTTCCGGCAATGGACCTGTCGCGCATGAGACCTCCCGTCACCCGGCAGCAGCCTGCCGTACGCAGGTCATCCTAAGAGCGGCCATCCGACTTAGGTCGGCCCGGCCGGGTCCGTCACAATGGCAGCACGCGGACCCCTGGAAGGACGACGACGATGGCCGGAACGCAGCGCTGGGGCATCACCCTCCCGCTCCACGGACTCTCCCTGGCCGAGCAGCGGGAGATCATCACCGCGCTGCCCGTGCTCGGCTACACCGACGCCTGGTCCGCCGAGCTCAACGGGCTGGACGCGTTCACCCCGCTGGCGCTGGCCTCACAGTGGGCCCCGCAGCTGCGGCTGGGCACCGCCATCGTGGGGATCTACACCCGCGCGCCCGTCGCGCTCGCGGTCAGCGCGGCCACGCTGGCCGCGCTGGCGCCGGGCCGGTTCGTCATGGGCATCGGGACCTCGTCCCAGGTCGCGGTCGAGCAGTGGAACGGGATCCCGTTCGAGAAGCCCTACCAGCGGTCCAGGGACATGCTCCAGTTCCTGCGCGCCGCGCTGGCCGGCGAGAAGGTCAGCCAGGACTACGAGACGTTCTCGGTCCACGGGTTCCGGCTGGACCAGGTGCCGAAGGTGCCGCCCGCGCTGGCCCTGGCCGCGCTGCGGCCGGGCATGGTGCGGCTGGCGGCCAAGGAGTCCGACGCCGCCATCACGAACTGGCTGGCCCCGGCCGACGTGCCCCGGATCCGCGAGGTGGCCGGGCCGGACTGCGAGCTGGTGGCCCGGATCTTCGTGTGCCCGACCAGCGACGCCGAGATGGCCAGGAACATCGGTCGCCGGGTGCTGGCCGCCTACCTCACCGTCCCGGTCTACGCCAAGTTCCACGAGTGGCTGGGCCGCGGCGAGCAGATCGCGCCGATGCTGGCCGCCTGGGCCAAGGGCGACCGCCGCGGCGCGCTGGCGCTGATCCCGGACGAGCTGGTGGACGAGCTGGTCGTGCACGGCCCGTTGCCGGCCTGCCGGGAGCGGGTCGCGGAGTACCAGGCGACCGGGCTGGACACCCCGGTGATCGGGCTGCTGCCCGCGCCGGACGTGGACGTGACCCGCGCCGTCCGCGGCCTGGCCCCGGCCTGACCGGCCCGGCCGGCTCCGACCGGCCTGAGCCGCCCGACCGGCCCGGGCCGCCCGACCAGCCCGGGCCGCCCGACCGGCCCGGCAAATATCGGTTTCTGAAAATGACCCGCGGTTTAGCGCGCATTACGTCGACCGTCTATAGACCGTTTTTGAGTTGTTTTCCTGAATTACGTTCCGCCGAACTGCAATGGTTCTCTGAATTAATGCGGCGCGTCATCTATCGTCGGCCTTATGTTGACCGTCCATAACTTCCAGTACGGCGCGGTCACTCCGGTGGCCGCCGATTTACTCTCCTGCCTGGGCGTCTTCCTGGGCCTGCGCTGCACGGCGCGGGCTCGTGTCCTTGACGGCGCCGCCAGGGCCCGCTGGCTGGTGCTGGCCGCGGTCGGAATCGGCGCGCTGGGCATCTGGGTCATGCACTTCATCGCCATGCTCGGCTTCGCCATCCCCGGCGAGACCATCCGCTACAGCGTGCCGAATACCCTGATATCGGTGGTGATCGCCGTGTCCGTGGTGGGCATCGGCCTGTTCATCGTGGGCTTCGGTCAGCCGGCCTGGCGCAACCTGATCCTGGCCGGCGTCATCACCGGCGTGGGCGTGGCCAGCGTCCACTACGCCGCCATGGGGGCCATGCGGATGCCCGCGCTGATGAGCTACAACGTGCCCATATTCGCCGTTTCCGTGCTGATCGCGATTGCGGTCGCCACCACCGCATTCTGGGCGGCGGTGCGCTTAACGCGCATATGGCCGACAATCGGAGCCGCCGCGATCATTGGCTCATCCGTCACGATTATGCATTACACCGGGATGGCCGCGATGCGCATTTCCCGGCCGCCCATGGGCATGATCATGAATACCAGTGGTGCCACGGTCGGCGGTTTCCTGATCCCGCTCATCTGCTGCATCACGCTGATGACGTTCCTGCTGATCTCGATCATCGGGATCTCGCCCAGCGCGCAGGAGATCACCGACGAGGTCGAGCTGCTCGAGCGCAGCCGGGCCCGCGGGCTCCAGGTCTGAGGCGTCTGACGCCCGGCCCGTCACCAGGTGCCGGGCAGCTCGCTGCCGTACCAGGACTGGATGATCTGGTGCGCGATGGAGACCGGCGGGGGCAGCCGGATCGTGCCGTCGGCGATCTCGGCGGCCAGCTCGTGCCGGCTGTGCCAGCCCGCCTCGGCGATCTCGTCGTCATCGACCTTGAGCTCCAGGCTGCCGGTGGCCTCGGCGCGGAACCCGAGCATCAGGCTCTGCGGCATCGGCCACGGCTGGCTGCCCAGGTAGCGGACCTCCCCCACCGCGATGCCGACCTCCTCCTGCACCTCGCGGGCCACTGCCTGCTCGGCCGACTCCCCCGCCTCCACGAACCCGGCCAGGATCGACACCCGGTGCGCGGGCCAGGCCGCGTTCCTGGCCAGCAGGCAGCGGTCGCCGGGGTCGGTGACCAGCACGATCATGGCCGGGTCGACGCGCGGGAACTCGTCGGTGCCCTCCACCGAGCAGCGCCGGGCGTGGCCCGACGAGACCGACACGCTGGGCTCGCCGCAGTTGGGGCAGAAGTGGTGGGTGTCATGGAAGTTGGCCAGCGCGACCGAGTGCGTCATCAGGCCGGCGTCGCGGTCCGACAGCAGTGGCCCGACCTCGCGCAGGGGGGCCGCCCGCACCGCGCCCGCCGCGCCGGTAGCGGCCACAGAAGATGATGGCGAACGAGAGGTCGCCCGGGCCCCGTCGGGTCCGGCCGCACCGTCCGGCACGGGGAGCACACCATTCACGCCGAAGTAGACCACGCCGTCCTCGGCGACACCGAGCAGGAACCGCACGCCGTCGGGCGCGTCCGCGGGCGCGGTGAAGACCAGCGCCGCGCCGTCCCCGGCCGGGGTGACCAGCGCCCGGCCGTGGTCGACCACGACCACCCGGGTGTCCGGCCGGGCCCAGGCCTGGGCCAGCCACTGCTCGTCGTTGCGGTGGTGAGCCGACCGGTCCACCTCGCCGCGGGCCAGCGCCAGCCGCCCCAGCGCGGACCCGAACACCGGGATCTGAACGTCGTCGCTCACTGGCTGGCCGTGAGCTCGGCGGCCAGCTCTTCCCACAGGTAGGCAGCGGCCTGCGCGCCCTTGAGCAGCAGCTCCATCTCGACCTTCTCGTTGGGGGCGTGGATGCGGTCGGAGTCCAGGCCGACGGCCACGAACACCAGCGGCGCCTGGAGGATGTCGGCCAGGTCGGCCTCGGGGCCGCTGCCGCCCTCCCTGGTGAACAGCACCTCGGTGCCGAACGCCCGCCGCATGGCCGCCCGGCCCGCCCGCACGGCGGCCGAGTCTGGCGGCGAGAACGAGGGCCGGACTCCGCCCTCGGTCAGGTGCACCGTGGCCTCGATGCCCGGCGGCGTGTGCTCGGCCACGTACTGGCGCAGCCCGGCGATGACCGCGGCCGGCTCCTGGTCGGCGACCAGCCGGAAGGACAGCTTGGCGTGCGCGGCGGCCGGGATGATGGTCTTGCCGCCCGGCCCGGTGTGCCCGCCCCACATGCCGTTGACCTCGGCGGTCGGCCGGGCCCAGATCCGCTCCAGGGTGCTGAAGCCCGCCTCCCCGGTCGCGGCGCCGCTGTGGCCCGCCTCGGCCAGCCAGGCCTTCTCGTCGAACGGCAGCCGCGCGAACAGCTCCCGCTCCATCGCCGACATCGGCCGCACCGCGTCGTAGAAGCCCGGCAGCGTGATCCGGCCCTCGTCGTCGTGCAGCCCGGCCAGCAGGCTCGCCAGCGCGTGCAGCGGGTTGGGCACGCCGCCGCCAAACGAGCCCGAGTGCAGGTCCCGCTCGGCACCCCGCAGCTCGATCTCGGCCGCGGCCAGGCCGCGCATGCCGATGCACATCGACGGCACGTCGGCGGCCCACATGGTGGTGTCGGAGATCACGATGACGTCGCAGCCCAGCCGCTCCCGCTCCCGCTCGAGCAGGGCCGCGAAGTGCGGCGAGCCGGACTCCTCCTCGCCCTCGATCAGCAGCTTGAGGGTGACCGGCGGGGCGGACGCGCCGGTCGCGGCCAGCGCCGCCCTGATGCCGAGCGCGTGGAACAGCACCTGGCCCTTGTCGTCGGAGGCCCCCCTGGCCAGGATCTGGCCGTCGCGCTCGGCGGGCTCGAAGGGCGGGCTGGACCACTCCTCCAGCGGCTCCACCGGCTGCACGTCGTGGTGGCCGTAGACCAGGACAACCGGCGCCGCTGTGCTTGCTACAGGAGGCGGCGCTGCCCCCGGCGCAGCCGGGGGCAGCGCCGCCGGGTCGGCCGCGGGCCAGTGCGCGAACACCGCGGGCAGCCCCGGCTGCCCGTCCTCGCCGGTCTCCCAGACCTCGACCACCGGGAACCCGGTCTCGCGCAGGTGGCCGGCCAGCCACTCGGCCGAGCGCCGCACCTCGCCGTGCCGGCCGGGGTCGGCGGAGATCGACGGGATGGTAAGCCACTGCCTGAGCTCGCCGAAGAACTCGGCGGCATGATCATCGATGTACTGCCGGACGTCCATGGCAGAAACTCTAGCGATGCCCGGTTTCTGCTCGGCGGCCCGACCGCACTGGCCGGGCGGGCTCAGGCCGGGCGCTCGGCGGCCAGCCGGCGCCGCTCCCGCCAGCGGACCTCGGCCTCGCCCATCGGGGTGGACGGCGGGCCCTGGATGAACGGCCAGATCTCCTCGGCGATCATGCGCCAGTTCGCGGTCGCGTGCAGGTCGCCCAGCAGCGCGAACAGGCCCAGGTTGATGCGCTGCAGGATGACGTAGGAACGCGGGATGCTGGCGTACTCGGTCACCGGCTGGCCGACGGCGAAGAAGCGGCGCACCACGGCCGACGCGTAGTCGCTGGTCACGGTCATGGTCTTGGGCTCGCGGACGAGCTCGTAGAACACCGCCAGGTGATCCACGATGGCGTCGGTGGTCAGCGGCGCGCCGGGCGCGAGGAAGCCCGCCTCCTCCAGGCTGGCCCGGAACTCCTCGGGCTTGTCGTCCACGCACAGCGTGCGGACCATGTCGATGAGCGGCCGCAGGTCCTCGTCGGTGAAGTGCTTGACCAGCCCGAAGTCCAGGAACGTGACCCGGCCGCCGCCGTGGAACAAGTAGTTGCCCGGATGCGGGTCCCCGTTGAACGCGTGCACCTCGTACAGGCTGCGGAACACGAACCGGTAGATCGTCTCCCCGGCCAGGTTGCGCTCCTCCTGGGACCAGGTGGCCAGCTCGGCGAACCGCGCGCCGTCGGACAGCTCGCTGGTCACCACCCGGCGGGTGGACAGCCCGGCGATGACCCGCGGCACGTGGATGGTCGGGTGCCCGTCGTAGTAGTCGGCCAGCAGCTCCTGGTTGTCGGCCTCCCGGCGGTAGTCGAGCTCCTCCAGCACCCGCTCGCGCAGCTCGGCCACCAGCGCGTCCACGTCCTGGTGCGGCGCGGTGATCTTGAGCATCCGGCGCAGCAGGGCCACGTTGTCCAGGTCGGCGGCCATCGTCTCGGCGATGCCGGGATACTGGACCTTGACCGCCACGGCATGGCCGTCGTGGGTGATCGCCCGGTGGACCTGGCCGATGGACGCGGCCGCGATGGGCTCGGGGTCCCACTGCGCGAAGACCTCCTCGGGCGGCCGCCCAAGTTCCTCGCGGACCACCTGCGCGGCCAGCTCGGGGCTCATGGGCGGGATGCTGTCCTGCAGCCGGGACAGCGTACGGCGGGCCGCCGGGGCCAGCCCGTCGTCCATGTAGCTGGCCATCTGGCCCAGCTTGACCAGGACTCCCTTCATGGCCCCGAGCGTGACAGCGACGTCCTCGGCGGTCTCCAGGGCCAGGTCGTTGCGGAGCTGCTGGCGGTGCTCGCCGGCGGCGGCGAACAGCCGCGGCGCGTTGCTGGCGTAGCGCACTCCGCCGCGCAGCACGAGCTGGACGGCGGCCAGGCCGCGGGTGAACCGCAGCCGCCCGACCCGTCGCCGGACCAGCGCGGTGGTCAGCGCGGCGGCCGCGACACCAGCGGTCAGCCCGACGGCGACTTTCCGGCTGCCCCGAGGACGACCGTCAGCTGGCGTCGGGCGAGTCCGGCGGGTGAGCTCGTTAGTGATAATCGCCTTGTTCCCGGTGCGGTTCATGCGTGCTGAGCGGCGCGCATCCGCAGGGTGATCCGCTGCCGGGCCTCGAGCACGCCCGGCTCGCCGAGGTACACGGCGTCCAGCACGCCCAGGGCCTGGCGGATCTCGGTGCGGCGGGCATCGGTGAGCGGCGGCGTGTCGTAGCCGTACATCTCGCGGGCCCAGTCCGGGAGCGCGCCGACGGCGCCGGCCGCGACGTCGCGCCAGATCTCGGCGATGTCGTCGTCCAGGCCAGGCGGGTTGAGCAGGTAGGCCATGGACTCGCTGGCGGCCGGGGTGCAGCGCAGCTCGGGGCGGACCCCGGCCAGGTAGTCGCGCAGCGCTTGCGCGGTCCGGGGCACCTGGCCCGGCGGCACGCCCACGAGCTCGGCGGCGACGGCCATCTCGGCCACGTACTGGTCCCGGTCGGCCGGGGACACCGGGTTGCCGAACAGCTCGCTGACGGCCAGCGTGGAGTCGACGAGCGCGGCGTGCACCCACAGCAGCAGCGCCGGGTCGCCGGCCGCGTATTGCTGGCCGGTGACGGTGTCGGTGCCGCGCACGTGCTCGTGGATCTTGCGGACCCTGGCCGAGGCTCGCTCGGCGGCGGCCCGCTCGCCGTATGTGACGATGGTCACATAGGCGGTGGTGGCGGCCAGCCGGCCGACGGGATCGCGGCGCCAGTCACTGTGCTGGTCCACGCCGGCCATGGCCAGGGGGTGCAGCGCCTGCATGAGCAGGGACCGCAAGCCGGCCACGGCACCGGACAGGTCCGCGTTGATCCGCCAGGTCACGCTGGCCGGGCCGAAGAAGCCGTCATCGGCCGGATGCTCAGGGATCCCGCTTACCTGTGCCGCCGCCGCCCGCTCCACCAGCCCGGAGGCCGCCGCGTACCGGTCATCCCCGAACGAGGTAATCGCGCTCATACCACTCAAGCTACCCACTCTTGCCAACCACTTCCCCGCCCGGCCGCCGTCCTCGCCTGGCCTTCGCCTTCCCGGGTCGGACTTTCCGTGATCACCCGGACTTTTCAGTCACTATGACCGAAAAGTCCGGGTGATCATGGACGGCGGGGGCGAGGGGAGGCGGCCGGGGTGGCCGGGGTGGCCGGGGTGGCCGGGCAAGATGGGGGCGTGAGTGCTGATTCTGACGTGATCACCGGGGTGTCCATCGAGGGGCTGGAGGCGGGGGCGGCAGAGAGCTGGCGGGCGCCGGAGCAGGAGTGGCTGGGCGGCTGGCTGCTGCGGGCCGCGGCGGGCTTCACCGGGCGGGCCAACAGCGCGCTGGCGGCCGGCGATTCCGGGCGGCCGTTGCCCGAGGCGGTGGCGGCGGTGTGCGGCTGGTACCGGGCCCGAGGGCTGCCGCCGATGATCGCCGTGCCGTTCCCGATGGCGGGCCCGGCCGGCAGCCCGGTGGACCACTACCTGGAAGAGCTGGGCTGGGGGGTGCGCAACGGCGCCGCGATCGTCATGACGGCGCCGGCGGCGCTGATCGCGGGGGCGGCGGACGGCGCCGGGGCGGACGGCGCCGGGGCGGATAGCGCGGCGGCGGTGGAGTTGGCGGCGGAGCCGGACGAGGCCTGGCTGGGCCGGTACCACTATCGCGGCACCACCTTGCCGCCGATCGCGCGGCGGCTGCTGCTGTCGGCGCCCTGGCAGGCGTTCGGGAGCGTGCGCGCGGACGGCCAGACGATCGCCATCGGCCGGGTGGCGGCGGGCGGGGCCTGGGCCGGGCTGACCGCGATCGAGGTCGACCCCGGCCACCGGCGCCGGGGGCTGGCCAGGGCGGTGACCGGGGCGCTGGCCGCGGCGGCGGCGGCCCGCGGCCTGACCGGCCTATATCTCCAGGTGGAGGCGGAGAACGCGGCGGCGCGGGCGCTGTATCACCGGCTCGGGTTCGCCGATCACCACCGCTACCACTACCGGGTCGCCCCGGCGGACTGATCCCCGCTGGGCTTATACGGCGGACGGGTCAACCGGGCGGCAGGCCCGGCTGGCGGATGATGAGCACGATCGAGACGATCAGCAGCAGGGTGCCGAAGACGATCAGCGCATACCTGATGCTGGACAGCTTGAACGTGCTGCCGATGCCGACCAGGAACAGCACGGCGGCCAGGAACACCGTGATCCGGACGTAGTCGTCGCCGATGCCGCCCGCCTTGTTGCCCGCGTTGAACATGGCCGTGGCCTTGGCATCAAGTGCGTCGGCCTTGGCCTGGGCGGGCAGCTTGTACTGCGGCATGTAGGTGGGCCCAGGCGGGGAGCGCGGGTTGTGCACCGGGTCGGTGGCCATCCAGGCGTCGAAGGCGACGCGGAACGCGGGCCGGAAGCGCCGCACCGCGACCCGCTCCTTCTCCTTGTCGTTGAGCGTGAACGCGATGTACCAGGCGTTGAACGTGGCCGAGTCGAAGTTGCGCAGCTCCAGCGCGGTGATGTCGTCCCTGGTCGCGATGTTGCGCAGCGTAGCCGACTGCGCGATGTCGACCCGCGACGTGGTATTCCACCGGGCCGCCGAATAGCCGGCCCAGGCGGCGGCGATCGTGACCAGCGCGAGCAGCACGGCCTCGCAGATCTGCACGATCCGCGAGTGCCGGGAGCTGTCCCCTTCGCTCCCGCTGGTGCCGCCCGCACCGCCAGATGGCGGCTGGTCCTCGGCGTGCTCCTGAGCCTCGCCGTGCTCGTGCAGTTGCTTGCCGGCCTCGATCGGGTTCAGTCCCTCGGCCATGGCCTAATCCCAGCTCCCCCCAAAGCTGGGTCGAGCATATCGGCCGGCCCCCGGCCGGGGCCGTCACCGGGCCCGGCGAGCCGCCTGAAATAGGATGCAGCGCCCCAGGTCAAGGGCCGAGATCGCTGTTACGATCCCGGTCATGAGCAGGCGCAGGGCCTGGTGACCGGGCGGCGCGGGGGCAGCGCGGCTTGAGCCGGCTCCCCGCTTATCACCTCCGGCGCCCGCGGCTGACCGACCAGGTGGCCGAGGCGAGTGTCGGCGTGGTCGTCGGCGGGGCCGGCTACGGCAAGTCCGTCCTGGCCGCCGAGGCCTGTGATCGCCTGGGCGTGGCCGCGGTGATGACGGCGCTAGAGCCGGATGCCTCGCGGGCCCGCTCGGCGGGCGGGCGGGTGCTGGCCACCGAGCAGCTCACCGGCGGTGGCGTGCAGGTGCTGACCGGGCTGGTGGACCAGATCCTGCGCGGCCTGCCGCGCCGCCACCAGGCGGCCATGATCCAGGCCGCCCAGCTGCCGCTGCTGGACGACGGGATCGCCGAGGCCGCGACCGGGGTGGTCGGGCTGCTGGCCGCGGCCGGCCGGGCCGGCCTGCCACTGCAGGACAGCGGGGACGGCTGGGTGCAGCCCGCCGGCCCGGTCCGCGAGCTGCTCATGGCCAGGGCCCCGGCCCAGCCGCCGGTGCTGGCCCGCGCCGCCGCGCAGTACCTCCGCCGCGGCCGCCCCGAGCTGGCCGCCGGCCTGCTCATCGGCGCGGGTCAGGCCTCGGACGCGGCGGCCCTGGTGGCGGGCATGTCGCCGCAGCAGGCCGAGCGCGTCGGCCTGGACGAGCTGCCGCGGGCACGCTGGCCGCGGTCCGGGCGGCCGAGTCGTGCCGGTCGGACTGGTTCGACGGCTGCGGGGGCGAGTTCCTGGCCGACGCCGCCGACAGCCTGGACCGGGTCGGCCACACCGACCTGGCCCTGCGCTACCTGGAGCGGGCCAGGACTCACTCGGACCACGAGGATTTCGAGGTGGCACGGGCCGAGATGGCCATCCTGGCCCGCAGCGGCGACCCCGAGGAGGCCGAGCGGCGGCTGCTGGCCTTCGCCGCCTCGCCCCAGTGCGAGCCGTTCGAGCAGTGGCGCATCCTGCTGCTGCGCGCCTACGCGGCCGACCGCCGGGGCGATGCCCAGGCCGCGACCGAGCTCGCGGTGGCGGCGTTCGAGGGCGCGGCCCAGCTCGGCGTGCCCGCGCTGCCGTTCATCCGCGAGCGGGCCTGCGCCGAGCGGCTGCTGGGCCTGGTCGCCGGGCACCCGGTGGCGGCCGCGCGCTGGACGAGCTGACCTTCCCGGTCAGCATCAGCCTGCTGGGTGGGTTCGCGATCACCCGCGGCGGCCAGCCGGTGGACGTGCCCGGCGGGCAGGGTCGGCAGCTCATCAAGCTGGTCGCGGCGGCCGGCGGGCGGCTGACCGCGGACGCCGTCATGGAGTCGCTGTGGCCCGAGACCGAGCCCGACCTGAGCGCCAACCGGCTGCGCACCGTCCTGAACCGCCTGCGCGAGTCGGCCGGGGACGTCGTCATCCGCGAGCCGGGCCTGCTCCGGCTCGGGCCGGACACGCGCACCGACACCATGACCTTCGAGCAGCACGCGCGGCGGGCCCTGGCCCTGGCCGCCCAGCGGTCGCGGGAGGCGGTGTCCAGCGCCCGCGCGGCCCTGGCCCACTACCGGGGCGACCTGCTGCCCGACGACCCCTACGAGCCCTGGGCCGTCGCGGCCAGGGAGCGCCTGCGGCGGCACGCGCTGGCCCTGCTCGACCTGTGCGCCGCCTCGGCCGCGTCGGCGGGCGACCTGGACGAGGCGGTGCGGTGCCTGGAGCGGGCCATCGAGATGGCCCCCGACGAGGAGGAGCGCTACCTCGGCGCGGCCCGGCACCTGCTCACCCAGGGCCGCCGCGGGGCCGCGCGGGCCATGGTGGCGCGGGCCCGGCGGGTGCTCAGCGAGCTCGGGCTCAGCGCGCCCGCGTCCATGCTCGAGCTGGAGCAGCAGGTTCGCTAGGCACCGGGTCGCCTCCGCTAGGCGCCGGGTCGCCTCGGCTAGGCACCGGGTCGCCTCCGCTAGGCGCTGGGACGCCTCCGGCCGGGCCTGGCCCGCAGGCCCCGTGCCGCCCGTGTGACGCCCGAGTGCCGCGCCCCGGACATGGTGAGCAAGAGTCCGGCAACCGTCGGCCGTCGACTCCCTGGGAGGGAATCATGAAGGTTCGCACGTCACTCGCGCTGGCTGGCTCCGCCGCCGCCCTGGCCACCGCCGGCCTGCTCGCCGGGCCCGCGCTGGCCAGCAGCGCCAGCGCCACCCACACCCTGAAATTCACCACCCATCCCATCACCCAGCACCCGCTGGGCAAGGAGGGCGGCGCCGAACTCGACAAGGACACCCACGCCGGCAAGATCGTGGCCTACGACGCGCTCGACTTCGTCTCATCCAACGGCGCCGACGTCTCGCTCGCGCTGCCGGGCGGCTTCCTGTACGGCCACTTCACCGTCAACACCAAGACCGGCGTCGTCGCCGGCAAGGTGACCGGCGGCAGCGGTGCCTACCGGGGCGACACGGGCACGATCAAGGGCCAGCCGGTGGGCAAGTCGGGGAACAGCAACGTCACGGTGAAGTACCACCACTGACGCGCTGGCGCGGAACGCGGCCGGTCATGAGCTGGGCGAGGACGCGCGTTCGTCACCGGCTCGGGCGACTGGAGGGGCGCCACCCGGGCCCGGCGACGACGCGTGTCCTCGTCGTCGATGACGACGAGGTCATCCGCCAGCTCATCGCGGTCCACCTGCGGGTGGCCGGATTCGCGGCCCACCTGGCGCCCGACGGGGCCGCAGGGCTGGAGCACACCCGCTGTTGCCACCCGGATGTGGCCATCCTGGACGCTGGGATGCCCGGCCTTGACGGCTGGGCCGTGGCCGCCCGGCTGCGCGCCGACCCGGCTACCGCCTCGGTCAGGACCATCGTGCTCGCGCCGGGCGGCGGCGTGGCGGCTGAGCCGCGGGCCGGGTTGGGCGCCGAAGTGGACGCCGGGGTGGACGCCTGCCTGGCCAAGCCGTTCGACCCCGCCGAGCTAGTCGCCACCGTGCGCCGCCTGGCCCGGCGCCGAATGTGAGGAGCGCTAGCCGAGGTCAGCGATGACCTCCTCGAGCATCTCGGTGAACGGCTCCGGCGTCTCCTCGTGCGGGGGCGTGACCGGCCCCTGGCACGATCTGGACGGCACCACGCCACAACGTCGGCATCGTGAGGGCACGCAGTTTCCTGCCACCCCTCATGTCCCAGGATTCGGCCGGTCGGATTTTGGGTTGCGACCTGGCCGAAAGCGGTCCAGCGACGTGGTTGTTGCTCTCACGCCGCTCCTGCGACGTGAGAGCAACAACCACGTCGTTCGGCGGTGCCGCACCAAGATCACGGGGCAGCCGCGTCAGTAGGTTGGTAGTGAGCAGGTAGGCAAACTGGGTGAGGGAGGCTGGATGCTGGTCGCGTTCTCGGTGACGCCGCTCGGGGTGGGCGATTCGGTGGCTGAGTATGTCGCGGACGCCGTACGGGTGGTCAGGGACAGCGGGCTGCCGAACCAGACCGACGCGATGTTCACGACCATCGAGGGCGAATGGGACGAGGTGATGGCGGTGGTCAAGGCGGCGGTGGACGCGGTCGCGGCCCGCGCGCCTCGGGTCAGCGTGACGCTCAAGGCGGACATCCGGCCGGGGGTGACCGGCGCGCTCCAGGGGAAGATGGAGGCGCTGGAGCACTACCTGGACTCCTGACCGGCGCTGGCCGCGCCCCAGGTCAGGCGGGAGATCAGGCCGGGTCCTCGGCGGCCGGGATGGCGGCCAGCAGGCCAGCCAGCCCGGCCTCGTCGAGCAGGTCGGCGGGGCGGACGGTGAGGTCGGCCGCGACGTAGAAAAAGGCGGCGCGCACGCTCGCGACCGGCACCTTGGCCAGCCCGGCCCAGGCCAGCCGGTAGGCGGCGAGCTGGACGGCGACGGCGGCCCGCTCGGCGTCGGAGCTCGGGGGGCGGCCGGTCTTCCAGTCGACGACGTCGAAGCTGCCGTCGGCGCGGTCGGCGAACACGGCGTCGATGCGGCCCCGGATGAGGCGGTCGCCGACCAGGGTCTCGAACGGCACCTCGACCTCGGTGGGCTGGCGGCTGGCCCACTCGCTGGCCTCGAACCGCTGCTTGAGGGTGGCCAGCTCGCTGTCCTGCGCGGCGCCGTCGAGGTCGTCGGCGGCGCCGGGCAGCTCGTCGGCGTCGATGAGCTGGGGCTGGCCGAACCGCTCTTCGAGCCAGCGGTGGAAGTCGGTGCCGCGCAGGGCGTGCGGGGCGGGCGGGCGCGGCATGGGGCGGCGCACCTGACGGGCCAGCTCGGCGGGGTCCCTGGCCATGGTGACCAGCGCGGAGACGGGGAGCTGGCGGGGCAGGGCGACCTGGGCGTGGCCGCCGGCGCGGCGGCGGGCGCGCTCGGCCAGCAGCAGCTCGGTCTCGCGGGCCCAGGTGTCGAGCTGCTCCCGGTACGGGCCGGAAGCGGCCGGGGCCGGCTCGGCGGCGGGTGGCGTCGGACGGCGGTCGAGCTCGGCGATGGCCCGGTTCACCAGGTCGGCGGCGGCGCGGACGGCCTCGGCGCGGGCGGTGACATGCTGCTCGGCGGGCCACGAGGCGGTGGCGGGCTCGGCCAGCGCGGGGTTGGCGGCGTCGGGCTCGGGCTCGGCGGTCCAGACGGCGACGACGCCGTCGCCGGCCTGGCAGACGCCGCGGACCTCATCCAGGAACGCCGACGGGCCGAGCCGGGACACGCCCTCGCCCCACCAGTAGCCGGAGCAGGCGAGCCAGAACGCGGCCCTGGTGGCGGCCACGTAGGCGAGCCGCCGTTCCTCGGCCAGCTCCCGGCCCGCGCAGGCCTCGCCGAACATGGCCAGGTCGCTGGCGGCCAGCCCGGCCAGGGCGGGCAGGTCGGCGGCATCGCCGCGCAGGCCGAACGGCAGCAGCCGGGAGTTCTCTGTCCACCGGGTGGTGACCCTGGGCCGGGCCGGGAACACCTGGGACTGGGCCCCGCCGGACAGGCCGGGCACCAGCACGGCGGGCCACTGCAGGCCCTTGGACGCATGCACGGTGGCCAGCTTGACCGAGTCGGTCTCGCCGACCCGCCCGCCCTCCAGGCCGAATTCTTCGTCCTCGGCGGCGCTCAGGTAGGCCAGGAACGCGCCGAGCGTGGCCTCCTCCTGCTCGCCCGCGAAGGCGGCCGCGGCGTCGGCGAACGCGTCCAGGTCGGCCCGCGCGGCGGCGGGGTCGGCGCCGGGCCGGGAGGCGACCTCGATGTCGAGGCCCAGCGTCCGCTCGACTTCGGTCACCAGATCGGGCAACGGCCGGGCCACGTGGGCGCGCAGTGCCCGCAGCTCGGTGGCCAGCGCGGCCAGTCGCGCGTGGCCGGCGGGTGAGTAGGCAGCCGGGCCGTCCAGGTCGTCGAGGGCCTCGACCAGGCTGCCGGCGTCCCTGGTCAGGTCGGTGACGGCCCGCTCCATCAGGTCGTCGGTGCGCGGGCCGGGCTCGTCGCGGCCGGCCTCGTCCGGTGCCGACTGGTCGGCCTGCCCGCCGGGGCCGGCCGTGGTCCCGGCCTCCCTGGCCAGCGCGCGGGCCCGGCGGCCCAGGGCGACCAGGTCGGCCGGGCCGATCCGCCAGCGCGGCGAGGTCAGCAGCCGGGCCAGGGCGTCGGCGGCGGTCGGGTCGTGCAGGACCCGCAGCGTGGCCACGATGTCGGCCACCTCGGGCACGGTGAGCAGGCCGCCGAGCCCGACCACCTCGACCGGGATGCCGCGGGCCTCGAGGGCCGCGCGCAGGGCCGGGAACTGGGCCCGCTTGCGGCACAGCACGGCAATGTCGGACGGCCGGACCTGGTCGGCGCGGCCGTCGGGCCACGGGAGGCCGTCCGGCGCCAGGCCAGGCTCCAGCTTGAGCAGCCCGGCTACCTGCTCGGCCACCCAGTCCGCTTCCTCCAGGGCCGAGTCCAGCAGGGCGCAGACGACCTGGCCCCGCTCGGCCCGGCCGGGCGGGGCGGCCAGCAGGGGCACGTCGGGGGCGGCGGCACGCAGCTCGGCCTGGATGGCGCCGGCCGCGGCCAGCACCCGGCCGGTGTTGCGGAAGCTGGTGGACAGGGCCAGCACCGGCGCGGGCTGGTCCTCGGTCTCGGGGAAGTCGGCCCGGAACCGGCGCAGGTTGCCGGCGCTGGCCCCGCGCCAGCCGTAGATGGACTGGCACGGGTCGCCGACCGCGGTGACCGGATGACCGCCGCCGAACAGCGCCCGCAGCAGCACGAGCTGGGCGTGGCTGGTGTCCTGGTACTCGTCGAGCAGCACGACCTGGTAGCGGCCGCGCTCGGCCGCCCCGACCTCGGGATGCCGGGCCGCGATGCGGGCGGCGATGGCCATCTGGTCGCCGTAGTCGATGACCTCGCGGGCGGCCTTGGCCCGGTGGTAGGCGGCCACCAGCGGCAGCAGCTGCTCGCGGGTCCGCTGGCTGGCGATCACCTTGCGGGTCAGGGCGGGCACCCGGCCGGGCAGGCCGGCCAGGCACTGGTCCAGCCAGCGCCCGGTGCCCAGGACGTCCTCGGCGGTACGCAGGTGCTCGGCCAGCTCGCCCGCCAGGTCGATGACGGCCGCGGTGACGGTGGCCGGCGCCCAGATCACGGCGTCCATCGGCCCGTCGTAGGCGGCCACCACGCGCGCGGCGATCTGCCAGGACACGGCCGGGGTGATCAGGCGCAGCGACGGCTCCAGGCCGTCGCGCAGGGCGTGATCGGTGACCAGCCGGCCGGCGTAGGCGTGGTAAGTCGACACGGTGGGCTCGCCGGGCAGCTCGTCGTCGCCCGAGACGGCCAGGCCCGCGCGGTGCAGCCCGTCCAGCCTGGCCCGGACGCGGTCACCCAGCTCGGCGGCGGCCTTCCTGGTGAAGGTGAGGCCGAGCACGCGCTCGGGCCGGACCAGGCGGTTGGCTACCAGCCAGACCAGGCGGTTGGCCATGGTCTCGCTCTTGCCCGAGCCGGCTCCGGCGATCACGGCCATGGGACCCAGCGGTGCGCCGATGACGGCGGCCTGCTCGGCGGTCGGCTCGGCCGCGCCCAGCAGCCGGGCTAGCTGGGCCGGGCTGTACCGGGGCGCGGCCGTGGGCTCGCCGGCCCGGCCGCCGGGACGGGCGTCGCGCGGCGGGGTCACGGCGTCACCTGGTTCGCTCGCCTGCGGGGCGCTTGACGCCCCTCCGGCTCGCTCACGGGGTCACCTGGGCGCCGCGCTCGTGGACCGGGCAGCAGGAGGCAACCGGGCAGACCCGGCAGCCGGGGTTCACGCTGGCCTGGAAGACCGGGCCGGTCATCCCGGCCGCGACGGTGTCGACCAGGTCGCGGGCCCAGCCCGGCTCGGGGTCGCTGGACAGGCTTCGCTGAGGCTGGACCCGCACGCTGGCGGCCAGGCTGGCCTTGCCGACCTGGACCAGCTCGGCACCGCCCGGCTCGGTCAGGCCGAGCTCCTCGAACGCGCCCAGCATGACGGCGAGCTGGTAGACGCCGAGCTGCGGGTTGCGGTCCAGGTCGGCGTCGGCGGGCCGGGAGCTGCCGGTCTTGATGTCGACCACGATGGCGGTCCCGTCGGCGTCGCGCTCCAGCCGGTCGACCTGCCCGGTGATGGTCACCTGGCCGGCCTTGACGGCCAGCTCGTGCTCGACAGCGACCAGCTCGCGCGGGTTGTCCCGGTGCCAGGCCAGGAACTTGTGCACCATCCGCTCGGCCAGGTCGCGCTGCTTGGCGCTGTACCAGGCACTGCCGAAGTCCAGGTGCTGCCACATCTCGTCCATGCGCTTGGCGATGTCGCCGTCCTCGGCACCCTCGGCGGCCAGCGCGGCGGCGGCGTGGATCACGATGCCGAAGTCGCGGGCCACGGCGGGCGAGCCGACGCCGACGGCGGCTTCGAGCAGCCACCGCAGGCCGCACTTGGTGAAGGTCTCCACCCGCGAGGGCGACAGCCGGACCTCGCCCGCGATGGCCTGGCCGGCGCTGCTCAGCTCGGTCATGGCGTACCACTGCCGGGGGGCGGCGCCGGGGACGCTGACCGCGGCCAGCCGGGCCAGGTGGGCCGCGGCCGCCCGGCGGACCTCCTCGGGCAGCGTCGCGTCGGCCGCGGCCCGGCGCAGGCTGGCGGTGAGCACCGGCAGTGACAGCCACTGCCGGCCGGTCGCGGCCACGTGCTCGATGTCGATCTGATCCCCGGCCAGCTCGGCCAGGAACCGGGACGGCCGCTCCTCGGCCTCGTCGCCGCCCACGGCCGTGACGACCAGCGACTGGCGGGCCCTGGTCACCGCGACGTAGAACAGTCGGCGTTCCTCGTCCAGCAGCTTGGAGACCAGCGCGGCCGCCGCGGCCTCGGCCGCGGCCGGGCCGTCGTCCAGGCGGCCCGCGGCGATCTCGACCAGCTCGTCCATGCCCAGCAGCGAGCCGCGCTGGCGCAGATCGGGCCAGGTGCCCTCCTGTACCCCGGCCACGATGACCAGATCCCACTCCAGGCCCTTGGACCGGTGCGCGGTGAGCACGGCCACGGCCTCGCCGCGCGGCGCGCGAGAGGCCAGGGTGTCCCCGGCGATCTCCTGGCCGACCAGGCTGTCCAGGAACAGCCGGGCCGAACCGCGGGGCAGCCGGGCCGAGAACCGCTCGGCGGCGTCGAACAGCGCGACGACGGCGTCCAGGTCGGCGTCGGCGGCCGCGCCGCGGCTGCCGCCGGCCGCGCTGGCCTCCTGCCACTGCCCGGCCAGGCCGGAGGCGTCCCAGACGGCCCAGAGGACCTCGTGGGGGGTGCCGCCGCGGTCGGCGCTGTCGCGGGCCAGCGCCAGCAGCTTGGCCACCCGCCGGGCCGCGGCCACCGCCGGGCCGACCAGCCCGCCGTCCCTGGCCGTCAGCTCTCCGTCGGTGTCGCGCGGCGAGCGGGACGACCAGCCCGCCGGGATCAGCTCGCGCGGGTCGGCCAGCGCGGCGGCCAGGGGCTCGTCGGCCGGCGGCTGGCCCACGGACTGAGCAGCGGCGCGCAGCACCCGGCGCAGCCGCCGCAGGCCGAGGGCGTCGGTGCCGCCGAGCGGCCCGGTCAGCAGCTCGGCGGCGGCCTCCTCGGTCAGCGCGCCGGGCCGCAGCGCGCAGGCCAGGAGGGCCAGCAGCGGGCGGGTGCCCGGCTCGTCGGTCAGCGGCAGCTCGTCGCCCGCCACGGCCACCGGCACGCCGGCCGAGGCTAGGGCCCGCTGGAGCACGGGGACCTGGCGGGCGGCCGATCGCACCAGCACGGCCATCGACGACCAGGGCAGGCCGTCGATGAGGTGGGCCCGGCGCAGCGTGTCGGCGATCAGCGCGGCTTCCTGGCTGGCGCTGGCGGCGGTCATGATCCGCACCTCGCCGGGAGTCGCCGACGGGACGGGGATCAGGTCACGGTGCCCTTGTTGCGGATGATCTTGAGATCGACGGGCCAGGGCGACCGGCATCCGGACCGTGACCCGCCGCGACGCGGCCAGCAGCACCGGCCCGCTACGACGGCAGGTGCGCAGCGCGACCACCTGCGCGGGCTGGCCGTCGGGGGTCCGGAAGCGGTCGGGGAAGCGCCGGATGGCGTCCACGTCGGCCCCGCGGAAGGCGTAGATGGACTGGTCGGGGTCGCCGACGGCGATCAGCTCGCGGCCGCCGGAGGCGAGCTGGCGCAGCAGCTCCTCCTGGGCCGGGTCGACGTCCTGGTACTCGTCCACGCAGATCGCGTCGTAGGCGTCGCGCTCCCTGGCCAGCACGGCCTTGCGGCGCAGCAGGCTGCCCGCGATCCGGATGATCTCGGCGTAGTCGTAGGCCGGCACCGGCGCGAGGTCGAAGCGGGCGGCGTAATCGTCAAGGAACCGGCCGGCCGAGACCCAGTCGTCGCGGCCGCGACGACGGCCGAGCTCGGCCAGGCCGCGCCCGTCGAGGCCGCGCTCGGCCGCCCGGAGCAGGAAGTCGCGCAGCTCGGCCGCGAACCCCCGGGTGGCCAGGGCCGGGCGCAGCCGGTCGGGCCAGCGCCGGCCGCCGTCGGCGGACTCGCCGCGCAGCAGCCGGCGCACCTCCAGCAGCTGCTCGGGGCCGGACAGCAGCGCGGGCGGCTCGTCCCCGGCCAGCACGAACTCGCGGCGGACCAGGGCGTAGGCGTAGCTGTGGAAGGTCAGCGCCAGCGGCCGCCTGGTCGTCGCGCCCAGGCGCAGGGCGATCCGCTCCCGGAGCTCCTGGGCCGCCTTGCGGCTGAAGGTGAGCACGAGCAGCCGGGCCGGATCGATGCCACGGTCGGTGATTCGCTGGGCCACGGCCTCGACGAGGGTGGTGGTCTTGCCGGTGCCGGGCCCGGCCAGCACGAGCAGCGGGCCGCCCTGGTGCTCGACGACCTGGCGCTGGGCGGGGTCGAGCACCGGCGGGCGGGACGCCGGGATCGGCGTGCGGACCAAGCGGTAGGGGCTATGGGTGGGCGCGGCACGTTCCATCTCGTCTGGCATTCCAGCAGAGGATGCCGACACTCTGCGCCCGGTTTGGCAGTTAACCGTTCTCCGACCTCGTCAACAGCCTTTCTAAACAGCCAGCCGGATGGCCGGAGGCCCGGGGCCCCGCGAGCCAAAGGGGCAGGGGAGGTGGGTGGGGGCCCGGCGGCGAGTGGGGAATAGGCAGAGCTAACCCGCCCAGCGGGCCCGGCGCATGTCGACGCCGGACGGGCTGCCGTCGGAGGCGTGCCGCAGCGGCGTGCCCTCCTCGCGGTACTGGGTCAGCGCGGCACGCTCGTGGCCGGCCAGCAGCGAGCCGTTGGCGTGCACCACGCGCCACCAGGCGACGCCGCCGCCCCACAGCGTCATGACGCGGCCGACCTGCCGCGGCCCTCCCTCACCCAGGTACTCGGCAATGTCGCCATAGGACATGACCTTGCCCGCCGGAATGGTCTCGACCACGTCGAGCACCCGCGCGGCGAAGTCACTGACCGCGGGATCCGGGCTCACAAACGGCCGCCAGGACCGGCGCCGCCAGAGCCGGAGCCAGAGCTGGAGCCAGAGCCGGAGCCATAGCCGGGGCCGGGGCCGGGGCCGGGGCGGACGCCGCGGTCAGACGGCGCCGCCGCGTGCCGGCCGCCCGACGGCGCCGACCACGGGAAGCGCGCGAAGCTAGAGGACCCGTCGGTCCCCCGGTAGCCGCCAGGGCCGTCGGCCTGATCCGGCCCGCCCGGCCCGCCGGGCCCGCCGCGCCCGCCCGGCCCGTGAGGCCCGTGCCGTCCGCCGGGATCGGGCCGATCCTCCTCGTCCCGGCCGGGAGCCGGCAGCAGGCCCCAGCCCGGCGTCGGCGGCAACGGGCCCCGCGGCTCGCTGGCCGCGAGCACCGGCCGGGCCGCGACCAGCCGCACCGCGGCGACCCCGATCATGGCGATGCAGGCCACCCCGAGCAGGCAGAACAGCAGCAGTCCGCCCAGCCCCCGCGACGCCACGGGCGGGCCGGGGATGGCGGCCGGGCCGCCGCCGAAGTGACTGGAGGCGGCCACCGTGCGGGCGGCCCGGCCCTGGCGGGAGATGCGCCGGGCCGCCCGCAGCGCGGCGGCGGCGTTCACGGTGCCGAACCCGACCTGCTCGTCGGGCCCGCCCCGCGGCCGGTGCCAGGTGGACGTGGTGATGGCGTTGTTGACCTGCGCATCCGTCAGCCGCGGATAGCGGGCCTTGATCAGCGCCGCGACGCCGGCGGTTAGCGCGCAGGCCGGGCTGGTCCCGCTGACCAGCCAGTAGCCGCCGTCGCGGCCCTGGGCGGGCACGTTGACGCCGGGCGCGGCCACCTGGACGGAGACGTTGTCGCTGGAGAACGACGCGGGCTGCCCGTCGCGGCCCACCGCCGCGACGCTCAGCACGCCGGGGTAGCTGGCCGGGAACGAGTACGGGGCGCTGTCCTGGCCCTTGGCGCCGGCCTCGGTGCCGGAGTTGCCCGAGGAGGCGACCACGACGACGCGGTGGCTGTAGGCGTCCTGGAGCGCGGCGCGGACCGGCTGGCTGGGCGCGCCGTAGCCCAGCGACATGCTGATCACCCCGGCGCCGCGGCCGACCGCGTACCTGATGGCCCTGGCCAGCTCGAGCTGCCCTCGGTGCGGCGACTGCCGCTCGTAGGCGGCGAAGCCCGGATCATGCTTGTCGGTGATGACCCGGACGGACAGCACGCGGGACTGCGGGGCCACGCCGATGATGCCGCTGGCGCCGCTCTGGCCGTGGCCGTGGCCCGCGATAAGCGAGGCCATCCAGGTGCCGTGCACGCCCCAGCTGGGGTTGCCGGGCGAGGTGCGCACGCCGGTGTAGTCGGGGCCGGGGACGACGGAGCCGCTGAGGTCGGAGACGTTGCCATCGACGCCGCTATCGATCACCGCGACCAGGACGCCGCGGCCCTCGGTGAGGTTCCAGGCCGGCCGGACGTTGAGGTCGTCCAGCACCCACGACTCCGCGCTGCGGACGCTGTCGGCCCTGGCCGCCGGGGCACCGCCGGCCACGGCCAGCGCCGAGGCCGCGACGACAGCGGCGGCGCCCGCGCTGATCAACCGGTTCCGGGCCCGGCGGCCACCCAGCATCAGGCAGCTCAGCATCCGGGCGCTCCGGGACAGGTCGGCACCCGCGGGGGCGACCCGAGCACGTTGGTCACCGCCGTGTCCAGCCCCTGGGCCAGGCTGTTCATCTCGTCCTGAAGGTAGGTGTCGTCGCTCATGTCCACGCGCGGCCTGGCGTTGGCGTAGCCGACCGTGGCCAGGATCAGGTACGGCCCGGCCCGCGAGTTGATGATGACCTGCCGCTGCCGGTCGTTGAAGCGGGACGCCAGCGTGCCGGGCACCGCGGCCGGCCGGACCCCGTTCGGCGGCACGCCCTTGGCCTGCTGGGCCATCTTGCCCTCGGCCGTGCTGGCCTGGTCGCTGCCCGACAGCACGGCCACGCCGACCGTGGCCACCATGCTCCCGGTGGCGTCGGTGTACGTCGCCCGCAGCAGCGCCGCGCAGCGGTAGCGGCCCAGCACCCGGCCCGCCGCCGGGCTGGTCCCGGTCCGGCAGGTGGCCGGGCTGCTGACCGCCAGGCGGTGCGCGGTCAGCGGCAGGCCGTCGTGGCTGTCCAGGTCGCTGCCGGTCAGGCGGTAGGGCACCGTGGCCGGGAAGATGGCGGACTCCGGCAGCGCACGCCAGCGCCGCGCCACCTCCCAGGCCTCGATCTTGTGCTGCTGGTTGACCGAGAACCGGCGGGGCAGGACCTGCGAGGCCACCCCGGCCGCGGCTATCGCCAGCCCGCAGAGCCCGAGCGCGAGCATGCCGACCAGCCCGGCACGCCGCCAGCGCCAGGAGCGCCGCGGCTCTTCCGGCCGCCGCGGCGCAGCACGGGACCCGTCATCGTCCGCGGATCCCGGCTGCATTACCACACCGGAATGGTACGGCCTAGGCCGGCCAGCCGGATCGGTCCCGCGCCCGCTCGCCCCATTACCACGTGATAACGACTGCCGCCATTAGTAGGTCGGCAGCGACGGATCGATCTGGTTCACCCAGGCGAGCACGCCCCCGCCGACGTGCACGGCGTCGGAGAAGCCCGCGTTGTGCAGCACGGCCAGGCACTCGGCGCTGCGGGCGCCGCTCTTGCAGTGCAGCACGATCTTCTTGTCCTGGGGCAGTTCCTCCAGCGCGGTCCCCTGCAGGATGCGGTCCTTGGGGATCAGCGTCGCGCCAGGGATCGAGACGATCTCGTACTCGTTCGGCTCGCGGACGTCGACCAGGAAGATGTTGTCGCCCTGGTCGAGCATGTCCTTCAGCTCGGTGGCGGTGATCGTGGAGCCGGAGGCCGCCTGCTGCGCGTCGGCGGACAGGGTGCCGCAGAACGCGTCGTAGTCAATGAGCCCGGTGATCGTCGGGTTCTTGCCGCAGATCGCGCACTCGGGGTCCTTCTTGACCCGCACCGTGCGGTAGCTCATCTCCAGGGCGTCGTAGATCATCAGCCGCCCGGACAGGGTCTCGCCCACGCCCGTAATGAGCTTGATGGCCTCATTGACCTGGATCGACCCGATGGACCCGCAGAGCACGCCCAGCACGCCACCCTCGGCGCAGGAGGGCACCATGCCCGGCGGCGGGGGCTCGGGGTACAGGCACCGGTAGCAGGGCCCGTACTCGGCCCAGAACACGCTGGCCTGGCCGTCGAAGCGGAAGATGGAGCCCCAGACGTAAGGCTTGCCCAGCAGCACGCAGGCGTCGTTGACCAGGTAGCGGGTGGCGAAGTTGTCCGTGCCGTCCACGATCAGGTCGTACTGCCCGAAGATCTGGAGCGCGTTGTCGTTGTTCAGCGGCTCCTCGTGCAGGACCACGTTCACATAGGGGTTGACCTCGGCGATGCTGTCCTTGGCCGACTGAGCCTTGGAGCGGCCGATATCCGACTGCCCGTGGATGATCTGGCGCTGCAGGTTCGACTCGTCCACCACGTCGAACTCCACGATGCCCAGCGTGCCCACCCCGGCCGCAGCCAGGTAGAGCAGCGCGGGTGAGCCCAGCCCGCCGGCGCCCACGCAAAGCACCTTGGCGTTCTTGAGGCGCTTCTGCCCGGCCATGCCGATCTCCGGGATGATCAGGTGCCGCGAGTAGCGCTTGACCTCATCGACACTCAGCTCGGCGGCCGGCTCGACCAGTGGTGGCAGTGACACTGCGATCTCCATCGCTCGACGATTCGTCAGTAGAGGAGAACCAGCCCGACGGCGGTTGCATTCCAGGCTGGCGGCTAGCGGGAGCAGTCCGCGGACAGGCCGGAAATGTCGGTGGGTAGAGGTAGAACCGGTGACATGCAGACCCCTCGCCCGGACTTACCTCAACACGATACGCAACAATGGCGGCCCCCCGTTGGACTGCCGCTGTTACCCCCGCTGCCACAGGTGCCGGGCCGACGGCGCCGTCCGCTGCCAGACGCCGTGGCCGTGCGACGCTGCCCGGTGCCAGCGTGGGCACCCCCGTTCGACGGCCTGCCTGGTCCAGCCCAGGCCAGCATCGGCGGACCAGGCCCCGGCCAGGGCCAGCGCGGGCCACAGCGAGCTCGCCAGGGACCGTCGGAGCCAGGCGAGGTCCCGGCTGAGCCTAGGGCAGGAGCCGACGGCCCGCGGGCGTCGAATTCAGGCGCGTCAAGGTCGGGTGCGGCTACGTCACGGCCTGGGCCAACCAGCAAGCCTGGACCAGCCCGCAGGCCCGGACCGGACGGCAAGGCGGGACCAGGCGACGGGACGAGGCAGCCGCCGACCCAGGATGGGTGGGCCGGTGCGTGGCCCAGTCAGTTCGCGCAGGTGCTGGCCGAGACGCTGGTCGGGTCGCGACCGGCTCAGCAGGTCCGGCCCTGGACCACCGAGCAGGCCCGCAAGCGGATCAGGCAGCTAGGCCCGATGCTCCAGGCGAGCCAGCGGCCACGGGTGCGCCGGGTGCTCACCTCGCAGCCACGGCCGGATGTGGTCGAGATGACCGTCATCATCGGCATCGGACCACGGACCCGCGCCATGGCCGTCCGGCTCGAGCGCGCCGAGCCTGACTGCACTGGCCCTGACGGTATCGGCTCCGGCCGCACCGATGGGGAGTCGCAGAGCCGTCGGTGGCTCTGCACGGCCATCGAGGCAGCCTGACCCAGGTGCCGACGCGCCGCCGCGACCCGGGCGCCGGGCGGGACGGCTCGCTGGGCAACGGCCATATCGGGGTGCGCGGAGCCGCCCCGCCACGTAGCTGCTGTGGATGTGCCGTTGGCAACAGCCGGGTGTTGCCAACGGCACATTCACGCCCGGCAGGCGGCCCTGGCCCCCTTGGCCCCCTCAGTCACATCCGTGGTGGGCGGATGAGAGACACCCACGGCCGGGCGTGGTGGCGTGGTGGCGTGGCGGCGTGGCGGCGTGGTGGGGTGGCGGCGTGGCGGCGGCGGTGGCTGGCGGCCGCGCCAGAACGTCGAACATCATGATCACGACCGTTTTGCCCCCGGAATGAGGCTGTCGCATACTTCGTGGTTCTGGGTCGTCAGTGGTCAGTGGTGTGGTCAGTGGTCAGTGGTCAGTGGTCAGTGGTCAGTGGTCAGTGGTCAGTGGTCAGTGGTCAGTGGTCAGTGGTCAGTGGTCAGTGGTCAGTGGT
>Ga0134126_10001611_pt1 | contig 28788 bp, 22 predicted proteins | sample KB31752_FD_96881 | JGI IMG/M metagenome (GOLD analysis project Ga0134126, IMG submission 96881) | Terrestrial soil microbial communities with excess Nitrogen fertilizer from Kellogg Biological Station, Michigan, USA - KB3-175-2 | ecosystem: Environmental > Terrestrial > Soil > Unclassified ... | reverse complement strand
CGTCCGGCACCCGCCGGCCCGCCTCGCGCAGCGCGTCGGCCGCCCCGCGGGCCATCTGGTCGCTGCCGCAGAAGATGGCGTCGGTGTCGGGCTCGCTGCGCAGCACGGCGTGGGTGGCCTGGCGGCCCCAGGCCTCGGTCCACTCGCCGAACAGGGCCTCACCCCCGGCCAGGGTCAGGCCCGCGGCGGCCAGCGCGGAACGGGCGCCGGCCGCCCGCAGCCGGGCGGACAGGAAGCGCTCGGGCCCGGCCAGGTGGGCGATCCGGGTCCGGCCCAGCGTGATCAGGTGCCGGACGGCCAGTTCGCCGCCCTGCTCGTCGTCGGGAATCAGGGACAGGTCGGCCGGGTCCTGGGACTGGGTCATCACGTAGACCACGGGGACGGGGAGCCCGGCGGCCAGCGGCGGGCGCTCGTCGGTGCGGCGGCCGGTGACGATGATGCCGTCCACCTTGCGGGACAGCAGGGTCCGGACGTAGTGATCCTCGCGGATGGAGTCGCCGCGGCCGTCGCACAGCAGGACCGACATCTGGCCCCGGCCGAGCGCGTCCTCGGCGCCGAGCATGACCGGGATGGTGAACCGGCCGAAGCTGTCGGAGGTGATCAGCCCGACGGTGTAGCTGCGGCTGACCAGCAGCCCGCGGGCTATGGGGCTGGGCTGGAAGCCGAGCTGGCTAGCGGCGGCCAGGACCCGGTCCCTGGTCTCCTGGCTCAGGCCGCTGCGGCCGTTGACCGCCTTGGATACGGTGCTGATGGACACCCCGGCCAGCGCGGCCACGTCGGTGATCGTGGCCACCTTGCTTTCCGTCATCAGAAAGCCCTTTCGCCAGACGTTCCCCCCACGGGCCCGCCGAGCGCGGATCGCCGGGCACCACGCCGGCCTGGCCAGACAGCCCCAGACACTGTGCGTTTGCTAAGCGTACGCGAGGTTGAGCCACATCCGGGTCTTGACGGCGCGGCAAACGTGTTCCTAGGGTAAAGAAAAGGCTTTCCTTACTTTCCGGCAGAGCCGCGACGAACCACCGGCAGCGCAGCGCCCAGCCACCAGCTGGGCCGCGACGCGCCGCGAGGCACTGGCTCGCACCGGCATAGCGGCATGCCGCCACCCCGGCAGGAGGCGTGAAGTATGAGCACGTTGAGGACGAGAACGCGGCGGCGCCTGGCCGTGCTGAGCACCCTCGGGGCCGCCGTCGCGGTGCCGCTGCTCGGCCTGCCGGCGCTGACCGCGCCCGCCCAGGCGGCCCAGGTGGCCCAGGCGGCCCGGACCACCGCAGCCAGTCACACCACTCAGAGCTTTCAGAGCTCTCAGAGCTCCAAGAGCTCTCAGGCGAGTGCAGGCGGTGGCGGCCACGCCGGTCCCGGCGACCAGGCCCTCCAGCCTCTGCCGACCCTGCCGGTCAACGCCTGCAATGACAGCACGCTGCCGCGCGACTACGGCACCAACTTCGCGACCCCCGATGACCCCAACGGCTACGGTTTCTTCAACCAGACCGCCATCGGCTGGGAGGGCAACATCTACGCCCCCTTCGCCTACCTGTCGGGCTCGTACTTCGCCCGCGGCGTCCCCGGCCAGTACAAGCAGGGCGGCACCACCTACTGCGGCCAGATGTACTCGTTTGGCATCTACAACTACGGCCTAACCGCCGGCCAGGCCCCGGCCGCCGGTTCTGTGCAGTGGTCCGAGGCCGGCGGCTACCTGCCCGCCATGATCACCTCGTTCACCCGCAGCAACCTGCACGTGACCATCACGGATTTCGCGAGCAAGCAGAACATCGCCGGCAACCCGGCCGAGCTCGTCTACACCCGGATCACCGAGACCAACAACGGCTCCTCGGCGGTCAGCGCGCCACCCGGCCAGACCGGTTCCGGCCTGGTTGAGCTGGACAGCGCGCCGGACACCGTCCAGCCCGGCCAGACGGTGGTGCACGACTTCGTGGCCGCGGTGGACACCTTCACCATCGGCGGCACGCTGCCGACCACGGCACAGCTCACGCCGGGCCCGGGCCAGGCGGGCGCGCTGCCCTACGGTGCCGCCTTCCGCGAGATGGCGCGCTACTGGAACGAGCGCCTGTCCGTCGCCCCCGACCTGTCGATGCCCGACGTCCCGCTGGCCAACACCAACAACCTGGCCGACCCGGGCACGGCGATGGACAACGCCTACAAGGCCGCTTTCATCTACACCCGGATCGTCGAGACCGAGAAGTCCCAGTTCTCCGGGGCCAACAACTACGACTGGATCCTCAACCACGACGTCCCCGGCATCCTGGAGAACCGGTTCACGGTGGGCGACTTCACCGACGCACAGAACCTGCTGCTGACCGCGCGGATCTCCGAGCAGCCCAGCTTCAACGAGTTCGGCGCCAACTGGTACTGGGACGGGCTGTGGAAGACCCCCGTGGCCTGGGCCGACTACCTGCAGGCGACAAACGACGTGGCGTTCGTGAGCAAGTACTTCGACGACGACGCCAGCGGCCCCAGCCAGTGGGGTCCGAGCCTGCACACGATGATGCACACCCAGTACCTGTCCCAGCTCAGCGCGACCACCGGGTACCTCAAGCGCTCCGGGGACAACGACTCCGGCGGCACCTGGCTGTTCGACGACGAGTCGGCGCTGGCCGGCCTGGCCGCCTACCAGTACATCGCCGGCCGCATCGGCAACACCGCCGAGGCCCAGTGGGCCAGCGGCGCCTACGCCAGCCTGCTCAAGGCCACCAACGCCGGGCTCGCCGCCAACGAGCAGGCCAACGGCTTCAGCTTCCTGCCCTGTGAGGTGAACCAGCCCGTCACCGCCGACCGCTGCAACACGGCCACCGACGCCAACTGGGACGGCTCCAACCTGTGGGGCCAGAACGTGTGGGACATCTTCCTGCAGGGCGGCCAGCTCAACGGCGTCCTGGGTGACCCGGCCCAGACCGACAACCTGTACCAGATGGGACTGAGCCGGCTCCAGGGTATCGAGCCGTTCCCGTCCTTCGGCGCCTACAGCGGCTACAGCACCGCGCACAACACCGGCTACGCGGCCGGCGCGCTGTACGGCAGCCAGTACCGTGACCTGTCGATCACCAGCTACGCCTGGCAGCTGGCGACCACCACCGGCGGACCCAACGCCTGGTGGGAGGCCAACGGCAGCGCCCCCGACCCGAACAACCCGTGGGCGGGCAGTCACGCCGCCCCGCAGTTCGGGGCCATCCCCTACGTGTGGCCCATGGCCGGGCAGACCCAGACGCTGGTCCAGTCGCTGGCGGCCGAGGGCCTGACCCAGGTCACCAAGCCCGACGGCACGACCAGCTTCCGCAACGTGCTGTACATCGGCCGGGGCATCCCTGACGCGTGGCTGGCGCCCGGCCAGACCGTCGCGGTCAGCAACCTGACCTCGTCCTACGACGTCGGTTCTGGCCGGCGGGCCACCTACGGCGTGCGCATTCACACCTTCGGCGGCGGCCGCGACGGCCATGGCGGCCGGGTCGTCCAGGTGGCGCTGTCCGGACAGCTACCGGGGCAAGACGTGCAGATCCAGCTGCCCGCACTGGCCACGGCCGGCGTGCGCGGGGTTATCGGAGGCAACTACGAGGCCGACACCCACACCGTCGTCATGGATCCCGGTCGCCGGGTGGCGGAGATCTTCCTGGGTGACGCGGCCCGCCCCGGACTCTCGGTTCAGGTAGCCGGCACCGCGCCGGGGACGCACCCGCAGCCAGCGCTGCTGTCCGGCACCGCCACCACGGCCTCGGCCACCATCACCAACCACGGCCAGACCACCCTGCACAACGTGCAGCTCAACCTCCAGACGCCGTCGGGCTGGACCACCCAGGCCAGCACCGCGACGAGCTTCCCGTCCATCGCACCTGGCCAGTCGCAGAAGGTGACCTGGTCGGTGACGCCGCCCAGCACGGCCACCGGCGGCGCCGGCATCGTCGTAGCGGCCAGCTACGACGCCGGCCAGGGCACGGCCACCTCCGACAGCGCCGAGCAGTGGGTCACGGTACAGCGCCCGCTGCCGCTGCCACCGGGAGTGACCGACCTGGCCCTGACCGGGACGGCGTCGGCGTCCTACGCCTCGCCGTGGACCGACATCACCGCCATCAACAACGGCATCTACCCCATCCAGTCCAGCGACGACAACGACCTGACTCCGTACTGGGGCACCTGGCCACAGACGGGTCAGCAGTGGATGGAGCTGGACTGGAGCTCGCCCATCACCACCAACGGGAGCTCGGTGTACTTCGCCGACGACGGCGGCGGGCTGCGGCTGCCCGCCTCCTGGACGGTGCAGTACTGGAACGGCAGCGCGTGGACTGACGTCTCCAACGCGAGCACCTACCCGGCCGCGGACGACACGTTCAACGCGGTCACGTTCGATCAGGTGACGACGACCAAGCTCCGGGTGCTGCTGCAAAGCGGCCTGGGCTCGGTCGGCGCGATCCAGTGGATCGTGCCCAGCCTCCCCTCCGGGGGCTGATCTAGAGCCGGGCGGCCGGGTCCGGGGGCACGACCCCGGATCCGGCCGCCCTTTCATGTCCGGGCTGGCCCCGCCCATGTCAGGGTCGGCTCAGGGGCGAGATAAGGCATCTGCCTGATGCGGCTCAGGGGGCCTTACGGCGAGTCTGAGTATGGGCCGTCAGCGGCGGCGGCCCCGCGCCACCGGCAGCTGGAGGGGCCCCTTGTATTCCTGGATCCGACTACCGCCCTGGGTCAGCGCGCCCGGCGACCTGCCGTGCCGGTCCGCCCCCGAGCTGTTCTTTGCCGAGCACCCGCGTGACCTGGATCAGGCCAAGGCGCTGTGCGCCATGTGCCCGGTGCGCGCCGCCTGCCTGGAAGGCGCCCTGGAGCGGGGCGAGCCCTACGGCGTGTGGGGCGGTGAGCTGCTGGACCGCGGGCGGATCGCGGGCAGCAAGCGGGCCCGCGGCCGGCCGCGCAAGACCCCGGTGGCCGCCTGAGTCCGGCCGCGGCCGGACCTGACCGCCGCGGGCCGTCCGCGTAGGCTGCGGACATCGGCGAAGGAGGCGGGCCATGAAGTTCGACCACATCCTGATCGAGCGGGACGGCGGGATGGCCACCGTCACGATGAACCGGCCCCAGCGGCGCAACGCCCTGTCGCTGGCCCACATGCGCGAGCTGATCACGGCGTTCACCGAGATCGGCGACAGCGACGTGCTGGGCATTGTGCTGGCCGCCAATGGCCCGGTGTTCTGCGCCGGGCACGACTTCGCCGACGTCGTGGACGCCGACCTGTCGGCGGTGCGCGGCCTGCTGCGGACCTGCACCGAGCTGATGACCCTGATCCAGTCGGTGCCGCAGCCGGTGGTGGCCCGGGTGCAGGGCCTGGCCACGGCGGCCGGCTGCCAGCTGGTGGCCAGCGCCGACCTGGCCGTGGCCAGCGAGGACGCCGCGTTCGCCGCCCCCGGCGGCAAGGGGGGCTGGTTCTGCCACACCCCGATGGTGGCCATCGCCAGGAACGTGGGCCGCAAGCGGGCCGCCGAGCTGGCCCTGTCCGGCGAGCCCATCGACGCGCCGACCGCGCTGGACTGGGGCCTGGTCAACCGGGTGGTGCCCGCCGCGCAGCTGGACTCGGCCGTGGCCGAGCTGCTGGCCAGGGTCACCCAGGGCTCGGCCGAGAGCAAGGGCATCGGCAAGCAGGCCCTCTACGCCCAGATCGACCTGGACCAGCCCAAGGCCTACGACTACGCCATCGAGGTCATGGCCGCCACCAGCCAGCTCCCGGACGCCCGGGAGGGCATGCGCGCGTTCCTGGACAAGCGCAAGCCGCGCTGGCGGCACGGCCGCCGCGACGGCGTCTCCCTGCCTTAGAAAGACTGGCCCGGCTCAGGGCTCCAGGCGGCGGGCCAGCTCCTCGACCCGGTCGTGCAGCTCGTCCAGGTAATCCTCGGCCTCGGGCTTCATCAGCACGCTGCGCACGACCCGGGCGCCGTCGGCGTCGGCCTTCACCGCCGGGTGACGGCGGCCGAACGCGTCGGCGCTGACCCGCAGCGTGCTCACGAACACCGGCCGCCGCGGGTCGGCCATGCCCGCGACCAGCAGCCGCCCGGTGGCGTCGTCAATGGCCGTTAGCCGGGGTCCCTGGTGTTTGCTGGACCCCGATGGGCCCGGCCGGAGGCCGGGCCCATCGGTCAGCGGGAAGTAGGTCACGATGTCCAGCTCGGGCGGCTGGTACAGGTCCAGCCGCAGGGACTGCTCCAGGCGGCCCGACCAGGCCAGCGCGGCCCGGCGGCAGGCGGCCAGCGCCCGGCCCAGCCCGTCCGGGGTCGGCGGCAGCAGCTGGAAGGTCAGCCACAGCGCGGCCGCGGCCGCCCCGGCCCTGGAGCACTCCAGGCTGATCTCGCCCAGGTGCAGGTCGCTGGAGGTGAAGTAGGTGTAGGGGGAGTCGTGCAGGTAGAACCGGCCCACCTCGGGGTCGGCGAACAGCACCGCGCCGCAGCCGTAGGGCTGCAGGCCGTGCTTGTGCGGGTCGATGACCACCGAGTCGCAGCGGCCGATGGCCTGCCACGGCGTCGGGTCCAGCCCGTACTGCCCGGCCAGCAGGGTGTAGAAGCCGCCGTAGGCCGCGTCCACGTGCACCCGCACCCCATGGCGGCGGGCCACCGCCAGCACCCCGTGCACCGGGTCGATGGCGCCCAGGCCGGTGGTGCCGGCCGTGGCCACGACGGTGCCGATCCGGCCGTCCGCCAGCAGCGCGTCCAGCGCGTCCAGGTCCATCCGGCCACCGCCGTCCACCCCGACCGCGGTCCCCTCGATGCCGAGCACGCCGCACATCCGGCTGTGGGTGTAGTGCGCCTCGGCGCTGTAGGCGATGCCCCGGTCCGGGTGCAGCTCGCGGGCCACGAACAGGGCCTCGAGGTTGGCGATGGTGCCGCTGGTGGTCAGGTGGCCCAGGTGCGCGGGCAGCCCGAACATCTCGGCCAGCCGCGCGACGACCTCCTTCTCCATCTGGGCCGTGGCCGGGCCGCCGTCCAGGGCGTGGTTGTTCGGGTTGATGAGCATCGCGGTCAGGTAGCCGGCCACCGCGGCCGGGTGCGGCGGCTTGAGCATCTGCCCGGCGTAGGCCGGGTGGAAGAACGGGTAGTTGTCCCGCAGCCGCCCGGCGAACTCGCCGAACACCTCGGCCATCCGCTCGTCGCTGACCTGAAGCGACTCGTGCGGCTGGCAGGGCCCGAAGCCCTGCTCCCAGTCACCGACGGCGGCCAGGCCCTCGCCCAGCCAGCGGTGCAGGTCCATGTGCTACCTCAATGTATCGGCTACCGATATAGTGACGGAGTTTCCGCCCCCGTTGCCCTGGAGGCAGCATGCCACGGACCCCGGTCCGCCGTTTCGCCCCGGCGGCCGTCGCTGTCGCCTGCGTGCTGACCCTGGCGGCCCCCGCCACGGCCAGCCCGGTCACCGCCCGCCGCCCTGCGCCGGTCGCCTACGTCGCCAACGCCGTCTCCGGCACGATCAGCAGGATCCGCCTGGCCACTGGCCGCGCCGAGCCCCCGGTCCGCCTGGGCCGGCGCTCGGGGCCGTGGGCCATCGCGGTCGCGCCCGGCGGCCGCACGATCTGGGTGGCCGGCATCGGGAGCGGGACCGTGACCCCGGTCAGCACCCGCACCGGCCGGGCTGGCCGGCCCATCAAGGTCCCGAGACTGCCCGAGGAACTGGCCGTCGCCCCGGACGGCCGGACGGTCTGGGTGGTCAGCCAGATCGACGGAACCAACCAGGCGCTGGGCCGGATCACCCCGATCAGCACGGCCACGGGCCGGGCGGGCCGGTCCATCCGGGTCGGGATCGACCCCGGCCCGCTCGTCATCTCGCCCGACAGCCGGACCGTCTACCTGGCCACCGCGGGCCGCAACTACCAGACCCTGGCGGGCAACCTGACCGTCATCAGCGCCCGGACCCGCCGGATCCGCCGGGTGCTGACCGGGATCGCGCCGAATGACCTGGCTCTGGGCCGCGGCGGCCGGACGCTCTACGCCGCCACCTCGGGCGCGGTGATCCCGATCCGCACGGCCACCCTGCGGCGCGGCCGGCCCATCCGGCTGCCCGAGTACGGGCAACAGCTGATCATGGGTCCCGGCGGCCGGTCGGTCTACGTCCTGGGCGACAGCGGCGTGGTCACCCGGATCTCCGCTCGCACGGACCGGGTCGTCTGGTCGGTCCGGACCAGCGCTCCCGCGCCGGCGGCGATGGGCCTCACTCCGGACGGCCGCCGGCTGTTCGTGCTCGGCGACGCCCCGCATCGCCGGCGCGGCTACCTGGTGCCGGTCAGCACGGCGAGCGGCACCGCGGGCCAGCGGATCGGCGTAGGTCATGATCCGCTGGCCATCGCGTTCGGGCCCGGCGGCCGGACCGCCTACGTCCTGTGCTCGCCCACCTGGCTGAAGGGCGACAACCTGGAGTTCGGCATCGGCTCGGTATTCCCTGTCGACGTGGCCAGCGGGAAGGCGGGCAAGCCGGTGCTGACCGGCCGGGGCTCGCTGTCGCTGGCCGTCGTGCCGGGGCGGACCTACGAGCCCTGGGCGGCGGGCCCGGAGAAGTAGCGGCGGGGGTTGCCGACCAGCATCATCTCCAGCTGGGTCTCGCTGACACCCCGCTCGCGCAGCGCCGGCAGCACGTCGTCGAACAGGTGGCCGTAGTGCCACGACGGCGCGAACCGGGCGATCTGGTCGGGGGTGAACCAGTCGATGTGGCAGGACGCGTCGTGGGACAGCACCATGCGGTCGGCGTAGCCCCGCGCGCACAGCGCGGCCACGGTGGCCACCCGCTGCTCCAGCGGGAGCAGGATGTCCAGGCCGAACCGGTCCATGCCGAGCAGACAGCCCCGGTCGGCCAGCGCGGCCAGGTGGTCCACGTCCGTGGTGTCGCCGCTGTGCCCGAGCACCACCCGGGTCAGGTCGGCGCCCTCCTCGCCCAGCACCCGCACCGCCTCCAGCCCGCTGCGGGAGCCGGGATGGGTGTGCACGGTGATCGGCGCGCCGGTGGCCACGTGGGCCTGGGCCACCGCGCGCATGACCCGCTCCACGCCGGGGGTCAGGCCCTGCTCCTCGATGGCGCACTTGAGGAAGGCCGCCTTGATCGGTGTGCCGGCGATCCCGTCGGTGATGTCGCGGATGAACATCTGGGTCATCGGGTCGCTGGCGGCGTCGGCCCGCTCCGCGCCGCGGTACTGGAAGTACAGCGGCACGTCGTTGTAGGTGTAGATGCCGGTGGCCACGATGATGTTGAGCTCGGTGCGGGCCGCCACCTTGGCGATCCGCTCGATGTCGCGGCCCAGCCCGATCACCGTCGGGTCGGCGATGGTGGCGCAGCCGCGCTCGCGCAGGGCGTTCAGCTTGACCACGGCGTCCTCGGTCCGCAGCTCCTCGTCCCAGTTCTCGGGGTAGTTGCGGCGGATCTCCTCGTTGAGCACGAACACGTGCTCGTGCATCAGCGTGATGCCCAGGCTCGCGGTGCCGATAGGGCCCCGGACGGTCTCGACCTGTGCCATGCCCTGACCGTAGCGTGGTGTCGTACCGGCCGGTAGGTACGCTTGTCGCACTCGCGGCGGATGCAGGTGAGCAGCGCGGCTGAGCAACTCGGGAGGCAGCAGGTGGATTTCGCATTCGACGCGCGGACCGAGGAGCTTCGCGGGCGACTGCAGGCGTTCATGGACGAGGTCATCTACCCGGCCGAGCCGGTGTTCTCGGCGCAGGTGGCGCAGGCCGAGGCGGAGGGCACGATCTGGGCCCGGCCGCCGGTCATGGAGGACCTCAAGGCCCAGGCGCGGGCCCGCGGCCTGTGGAACCTGTTCCTGACCCACCGGTCCGAGGGCGCCGGGCTGACCAACCTGCAGTACGCGCCGCTGGCCGAGATCACCGGGCACAGCCCCGGCCTGGCCCCCGAGGCGCTTAACTGCGCCGCCCCGGACACCGGCAACATGGAGTTGCTGTCCGACTTCGGCAGCGAGCAGCAGCAGGCGCGGTGGCTTAAACCCCTTCTTGATGGCCAAATCCGGTCGGCCTTCTGCATGACCGAGCCCGACGTGGCCTCGTCCGATGCGACCAACATCGCGACCAGGATTGAGCGGGACGGCGACTTCTATGTCATCAACGGGCGCAAGTGGTGGTCGTCGGGGGCGATGGACCCGCGCTGCGAGATCCTCATCGTGATGGGCAAGACCAACCCCGGTGCCGACCGGCACCGCCAGCAGTCGATGATCCTGGTGCCCAGGGACACCCCCGGCGTGGACGTCAAGCGCGGCATGTTCGTGTTCGGCTACTCGGACGGGACCCACGGCGGCCACGCCGAGGTGGTGTTCACCGACGTCCGGGTGCCGGCCGAGAACCTGATCGCCGGCGAGGGGGAGGGGTTCGCCATTGCCCAGGCCCGGCTGGGGCCGGGCCGGATCCACCACTGCATGCGGCAGATCGGCGCGGCCGAGAGGGCCCTGGAGCTGATGTGCCGCCGGGTCACCGACCGGGTGGCGTTCGGCAAGCCGCTGGCCGAGCAGGGCGTCATCCAGGACTGGATCGCCGAGTCGCGGGTGCGGATCGAGTCGGCCCGGCTGCTGGTGCTCAAGACGGCCTGGCTGATGGACACGGTCGGCAACAAGGGCGCGCACACCGAGATCCAGGCCATCAAGATCGCCACGCCGCGGATGACCCAGTGGGTGATCGACAAGGCCATCCAGGCGCACGGCGCCGGCGGCATCAGCCAGGACTTCCCGCTGGCCCACCTGTGGGCCAGTGCCAGGACACTGCGATTCGCGGACGGGCCGGACGAGGTGCACAAGCGCTCGATGGCCCGCCGGGAACTGCACAAGTACCGGCAGAACTAACGGCACTACGAGGAGGAGTACATGTCCGAAGGGCCGCAGGAGGGTTCGCAGGGAACGCCGCGGGTCGCTGTCGTCACCGGCGCGGCGCGCGGGATAGGCGCCGGCACGGCCCGGCGGCTGGCCGCCGACGGCCTGGCCGTCGCCGTACTGGACCTGAAGGAGGGGGACTGCGGCGCGACCGTGGACGCCATCACCTCGGCGGGCGGCACGGCGCTGGCCGTGGGCGCCGACGTGAGCGACTCCGAGCAGGTCAAGGCGGCCGTGGACCGGGTGGCAGCCGAGCTCGGCCCGCCGGTGGTGCTGGTCAACAACGCCGGCGTGATCCGGGACAACATGCTGTTCAAGATGACCGATGACGACTGGGACACGGTCCTGGGCGTGCACCTGCGGGGCGCGTTCCTGATGACCAGGGCGTGCCAGAAGTACATGGTCGACCAGCGCTTCGGCCGGATCGTCAACCTGTCCTCCAGCTCCGCGCTGGGCAACCGGGGCCAGGTCAACTACTCGGCGGCCAAGGCGGGCATGCAGGGCTTCACCAAGACGCTGGCCATCGAGCTGGGCCAGTTCGGCGTCACGGCCAACGCGGTGGCGCCGGGCTTCATCGCCACCGACATGACGGCGGCCACCGCGGCCAGGGTCGGCATCGCGTTCGAGGACTTCCAGAAGGCGGCCGCCTCGCAGATCCCGGTCCGCCGGGTCGGCGCCCCCGAGGACGTCGCCCACGTGATCTCGTTCCTGGTCAGCGAGGGCGCCGGGTTCGTCTCCGGCCAGGTCATCTACGTGGCCGGCGGACCGTTGTGCTAACTGCGGACGAGCTGCGCGGCCAGGTCCGCGAGTTCCTGGCCGGGCACGACCCGGAGGGGACGGACCGGCTGGAGTTCCTGCGGGCCCGCTTCGACGCCGGGCTGGCCTGGGTGCACTACCCGGCCGGCCTGGGCGGGCAGGGGCTGTCCCGCGACCTGCAGCCGGTGGTGGACGCCGAGTTCGCCGCGGCCGGGGCGCCGGGCAACCGGCCCGAGCGCAACGGCATCGGGCTGGGCATGGCCGCGCCCACGATCCTGGCCTACGGCAGCCCGGAGCAGCAGCAGCGCTGGCTGCGGCCGCTGTGGACCGGCGAGGAGGTCTGGTGCCAGCTGTTCAGCGAGCCGGGCGCCGGGTCCGACCTGGCCGGGCTGGCCACCAGGGCGGTGCGTGTGAAGGGGGAAGGGGAGGCGGGTGGGGAGTGGGTGGTGTCCGGCCAGAAGGTGTGGACCTCGTCCGCCCACCTGGCCCGCCGGGCGCTGCTGGTCACCAGGACCGACCCGGACGTACCCAAGCACCAGGGCCTGACCTACTTCGCGGCCGACATGACCGCACCAGGGGTCGAGGTCCGGCCGCTGCGCCAGATCACCGGCGAGGCCGAGTTCAACGAGGTCTTCCTGACCGACGTGCGGATCCCCGACGCCGACCGGATCGGCGAGATCGGCCAGGGCTGGCAGGTCTCCACGGCCACGCTGATGAACGAGCGGGTCTCCATCGGCGGCGGCGCGCTGCCCCGCGAGGGCGGCATGATCGGGTCCGCGGCGCGGACCTGGCGGGAGGAGCCGGCGCTGCGCACGCCCGGCCTGCATGAGCGGCTGCTGCGGCTGTGGACCGAGGCCGAGGTGGCCCGGCTGGCCGGCATCCGGCTCCGGCAGCAGCTCGCCGCGGGGCAGCCGGGCCCCGAGGGCTCGGCGGCCAAGCTGGTGTTCGCCCGGCTGAACCAGGACATCACCGAGTTCGAGGTCGAGCTGGCGGGCGCCGACGGCCTGCGCTACGACCTCTGGTCGATGCGGCGCCCGCAGGAGACCAATTTCTACGGCCGCGAGTCGGGATACCGGTTCCTGCGGTCCAAGGGCAACTCGATCGAGGGCGGGACCTCGGAGATCCTGCGCAACATCGTGGCCGAGCGGGTCCTCGGGCTGCCGCCCGAGATCCGGGTGGACAAGGACGTTCCGTGGAAGGACCTGCCGCGATGAGCCAGGCGACCGAGGCGGCCAGGGCCGGGGCGGCCAGCGACGGGACGCCGTCCGGCGGCCCGGCGGCGGCCCCCGACCTGCTGTACACCGAGCAGGAGACCGACCTGCGCGCCGCCGTCCGCGCGCTGCTGGAGGACCGGGCGGGCTGGCGCGACGTGCTGGCCAGGACCGAGACCGCCGACACCTGCGACACCGGGCTGTGGCAGACCCTGGCCGCCCAGGTGGGCTGCGCGGGCCTGCTGGTGCCCGAGGACCGGGGCGGCGCCGGCGCCTCTTACCGCGAGGCCGCCGTGGTGGCCGAGGAACTGGGCCGGCATACCGCCCCGGTGCCGTTCCTGGGCAGCGCGGTGATCGCGACCACGGCCCTGCTGTCGGCCCGCGATGACGAGCTGCTGGCCCAGGTGGCCAGCGGCGCCGTGACCGCCGCGCTGGCGGTGCCGTTCGCGGCCGGCGCGGCCGGGCCCCAGGTCAACCTGCTGCCCCGCCCGACCGTGCGGGTGACCGGGCCCGCGCCCGGCGACGAGCCGGGCACCCACCGCCTGACCGGCACGATCACCGGGGTGGCCGACGCGCTCACCGCCGACGTGCTGCTGGTCCCGGCCGACGGCGTGCCGTACGCGCTGTACGCGGTGCGGGCCGCCGACGCCGGCCTGAGCAAGGCCCCGGTGGTGTCCCTGGACATGACCCGGCAGCTGTGCGACCTGTCCCTGGAGGGCGCGTCGGCCCGGCGGGCCGCGGCCGACGGCGGGGCCGCCCAGGCCGTGGTCCGGGCCCTGGTCGCCGGGGCCGGGATCATCGCCTCGGAGCAGCTCGGCCTGGCCGAGCGGTGCCTGGAGATGACCGTCGCCTACGTGAAGGAGCGGCGCCAGTTCGCCCGACCGGTGGGCTCGTTCCAGGCCATCAAGCACCGGCTGGCCGACCTGTGGGTGGCCGTGATCCAGGCCCGCGCGGCGGCCCGGTACGCGGCCGCCTGCCTGGCCCCCGGCGACCAGGACGCCGCGCTGGCCGTGGCGCTGGCCAAGGCGACCTGCTCCGAGGTGGCGGTCAAGGCGGCCCAGGAGGCCATCCAGCTGCACGGCGGCATCGGCTTCACTTGGGAGCACCCGGCGCACCTGTACCTCAAGCGGGCCAAGGCCGATTCCATCGCCCTGGGCACCGCCGACGCGCACCGGGCCACGGTGGCCAAGCTGGCCGATCTTCAGTCCCCGGCTCAGCCGACCGGCCAGGGCTGAGGGGGCTCGCGATGAAGACGGTAGCCGGAGCCGGCGTGGTGGTGACCGGGGGCGGCAGCGGCATCGGCGCGGCGCTGGCCCGCCGGTTCGCCGCCGAGGGCGCCCGGGTCGTGGTCAACGACATCAACGCGGCCGCGGCCGCGGCCGTGGCCGAGTCGTTCGGCGGCGTGGCCGTGCCCGGCGACGCCGCCAGCGAGGCGGGCGTGGCCGCGCTCATCGGCGCGGCGCGGGCCGAGCTGGGCGAGATCGACCTGTACTGCGCCAACGCCGGCATCGCTCGCAACGGCGGGCCGGAGGCACCCGAGTCGGCCTGGGACGATTCGTGGCAGGTCAACGTCATGGCCCACGTGCGGGCCGCCCGGCTGCTGACCCCGGCCTGGCTGGAGCGGGGCAGCGGCCACCTGATCTGCACGGTGTCCGCGGCCGGGCTGCTGGCCATGGTCGGCACGGCTCCGTACTCGGTGACTAAGCATGCGGCGCTGGCGTTCGCCGAGTGGATGTCGCTGACCTACCGCCACCGCGGGCTGACCGTCCAGGCGATCTGCCCGCAGGGAGTCAGGACCGGGATGCTGGACGGCAGCGACCCGGTGGCCGAGAAGGTGCTGGGCGCCTCGGTCATCCAGCCCGAGGACGTGGCCGACGCGGTCATCGAGGCCATGGCCGACGGCCGGTTCCTGATCCTGCCCCACCCCGAGGTGGCGGCCATGTACGCCGGCCGGGCCGCCGACCCGGACCGCTGGCTGGGCGGGATGAACAAGCTCCAGCGGCACGCGGAGGAGCCGGGCTAGTTGTCGTTCTACGAGCGGCAGGTGCTGCCGCGGATGCTGAACCGGGTGTGCGGCGGCAAGGCGGTCGAGCCGCTGCGCCGCCGGGTCTGCGCGGGCCTGGCCGGGAAGGTCGTGGAGATCGGCTTCGGCTCCGGTCACAACGTGCCGTTCTACCCGGCCGAGGTGACCGAGGTGTCGGCGGTCGAGCCGGCCGACCTGAGCTGGCGGCTGGCCCGGCCCCGGCTGGCGGCGGCCAGGGTCCAGGTGCACCGCTCCGGCCTGGACGGCCAGTCGCTGCCGTTCCCCGACGACAGCCACGACGCGGCCCTGTCGACCTGGACGCTGTGCACCATCCCGGACGTGGCCGCGGCCCTGCGCGAGGTGCGCCGGGTGCTGCGGCCGGGTGGCACGCTGCACTTCCTGGAGCACGGGCTGGCCCCGGACGAGAGCGTGCGCCGCTGGCAGCGGCGGCTGGACCCGGTGGAGAAGCGGCTGGTCGGCGGCTGCACCTTCAGCCGGCCGATCGTCGACCTGCTGACCGCGGCGGGCTTCACGATCCGGAAGCTGGACGTGTTCTACCAGGAAGGCGCCCCGAAGTTCTCCGGGGCCGCCTCCCTGGGCGTAGCGGTGTCGGCGTAGTCAGCGCGGGGTCAGGGCGCCGTGCTGGCGCTCACGGGCCGACGGCTCGCGCATGGCTACGCCCGAGGTCCGGAACATGAACTCGGCGTAGTCGTCCGGCGCGACGTTCGGCCGCTCGGAGTAGAGGTCCGGCCCGGTTCGCAGGGCGTCAAGACGGCGCTGGGCGGACTGGCACTCCTCGATCACCGCGGCGATCTTACGGACGATTCCTTTCCCGATCCTGATGACGTTTGCGCTGCTCATGTACCTAATTCTGGCCGACGTTGGGCTCCGCCGACAGTGGCAGCCCTGTCGCTGGACATAGACATCCTGCCAGTCGTGGCGCATGCTGGAGACATGCTCAGCAACGTGGCCGTGGTGATCCTCGACAGCTTCACGCCGTTCGAGCTCGGCGTCGTCTGCGAGGTCTTCGGCGTGGACCGCCGCGATGATGGCCTGCCGCCCTACGACTTCGCCGTGGTGGCCGGGGAACCCGGCCCCCTCAGCTCGGCCAACGGCTTCACGGTGGAGCCCGCCCACGGCCTGGAGCGGCTGGAGAAGGCCGACCTGGTGGCGGTGGCGGCGGTATCCAACCAGCGGATCGCCCGGTCGCCGGCCGAGTACCCGGAGCCGCTGCTGGCCGCCCTGCGCCGGTGCACCGACCGCGGCGGCCGGGTGCTGAGCGTGTGCAACGGCGCGTTCGTGCTCGGGGCGGCCGGCCTGCTGGACGACCGGCGGTGCACCACGCACTGGCGGCACGCGCCCCAGCTGGCCCGGACCTTCCCGCGGGCCAAGGTCGACCCGTCGGTGCTGTACGTGGACGAGGCCCCGGTGATCACCAGCGCGGGCACCGCGGCCGGCATCGACGCGTGCCTGTACCTGGTCCGCCAGGAGCAGGGCAGCCGGGTGGCCAACGGCATCGCCCGCCGGATGGTGGTGCCGCCGCACCGCGACGGGGGCCAGGCCCAGTACGTGGAGCGGCCGCTAGCGGAGCCCGCCTGCGACACCATGCAGGACGTGCTGGCCTGGATGACCGACCACCTGGGCGACCCGATCACGGTGGACCAGCTGGCGGCCCAGGCGTACATGTCGCCGCGCACCTTCGCCCGGCGCTTCGTCCAGGAGACCGGCACGACCCCGCAGCGGTGGCTGACCGGGCAGCGCATCCTGCTGGCCCAGCAGCTGCTCGAGGAGACCGGCGAGACGGTGGACGCGGTGGCCGAGATGGCCGGTTTCGGCAACGCCACGGCGCTGCGCCACCACTTCCGGATCTGGCGCTCGACGACCCCGCTGGCCTACCGGCGAACGTTCCGTGACCGCTCGGTGTCGGCCGACGCGGGCGACGGACGGGGCGGACGGGACGCGTAGCGTGATAAATCACGCAAGTTAACCATCTCCGCACCGTAATTCACCCGGCATCGGGGCCGGTCAGCAGGCATGCTAGGTCCGTGGATCAGGCACGTCATGGAATGCTGCATCATGTTGAGATCTGGGTACCCAACCTGGACCGGGCCGTCGTCAGCTGGGGCTGGCTGCTGAGCGCCCTCGGCTACGAGCCGTTCCAGGACTGGCCCGGCGGTAAGAGCTGGCGCTGCGGCCCGACCTACATCGTGCTCGAGCAGTCGCCGGCCCGGACCGCGACCCGCCACGACCGGCACCGTCCCGGCCTCAATCACCTGGCGTTCCACGTGGACAGCCGGGGCATGACCGACGAGCTGTCGGTGGACGCGGGCCAGCACGGCTGGCGGATGCTGTTCGCCGATCAGTACCCGTACGCGGGCGGCACCGGCCATTACGCCGCCTACCTGGAGAACATCGACGGATTCGAGGTTGAGCTGGTCGCGCCCAGCCCGGCCGAGGTCGCCGAGGAGGAGACGCCGGCCCCGGTCCCGGCCGTCGCGCCCGCCCCGGCCCCGGCCCCGATCCAGGCCGCTGTGCCGGCGCCGCCGCCGCCCCCGCCGCTGGTGCGCCCGTCAGTGTTCCTTCGGACCGCCGCCCCGGCTCCGGCTGAGGCTCCGGCCGAGACGGTGAACGGGGAGACCGAGGCCCCAGCCGCGGGGGAGCCCGCGGTCAGCGCGGTCGGGGCGGGCGACGGGTCGCCCTCGGCCGGAGCCCCGCCCGTCCCCGGGGCCCCGGCCTCGGACTCAGCCTGACCGCACCTCGTCGGTCAGCCGCAGGTCGCGGGCCGACCGGCCTACGTGGACCTGGAACCGGCCCGCGGGCCAGACCCAGCCGCCGGCCCACTCGTCCCAGCGCGCGAACGACCTCGCGGGCAGCCGCAGGCGGACCCGCGCCGCCGCGCCCGGCTCGGCGACCGCCGTCCCGAAGGCGGCCAGTGCCAGGGCCGGGCGCGCCGGGTCGCCGGGCGGCGGCGCCACGTAGGCCTGCACCACCTCCCGGCCGGTCCTGGACCCGGTGTTGCGGATGGTGACCACCACGTGCAGGTCCCGCCCGGCGGCGACCCGCTCGCGGCACTCGATCGACTCATAGGCCCAGGTGGTGTAGCCCAGGCCGTGGCCGAACGGGTACCGGGGCTCGATCCCCCTGGCGTCGTAGCCGCGGTAGCCGATCAGCAGGCCCTCGGCGTAGGGCAGCACGTCCTCGCCGTCGGGCGTGGCGTGCAGCACCGGGCAGTCGGCCTCGGCCGCGGGCAGCGTGACTGGCAGCCGTCCGCCCGGCTCGGCCGCGCCGAGCAGCACGTCGGCCAGAACCTCGCCCATGGCCTGGCCGGGCAGCCAGGCATAGATGATGGCCTGCACGTCCTGCGCCCAGGGCATCAGCACCGGCATGCCGGAGTTGACCACGACGATGGTCCGCCGGTTGACCGCGGCCACCCGGCGGACGAGCTCGTCCTGCAGGCCGGGCAGGGCCAGCGTGGCCCGGTCGAAGCCCTCGCTCTCGGTCAGCTCGGCCGAGCCGACCACGACCACGGCGGCGTCGGACCGGGCCGCCGCGGCGGTGGCCTGCGCCAGCAGTTCCTGGGCGTCGCTGGCCGGGGCGATGCCCAGCCGCACCGCCAGCGGCCCAGCCCCGTCCGCCGCGGGCACGAACTCCAGGCGCAGCTCGGCCTCCTGGCCGGCCTCGAAGCTGACCAGGGTCCTGGCCTCGCCCGGCCGGGTCATCGCCTCGACCGGGTCCTCGGGGACCGCGGTGGTCTCGTCGATGACGACCCGGCCGTCGAGCCACAGGGTCAGCCCGCCGATGCCGGACACGCCCAGCAGGTGCGGCCCCGACCGGGTGGCCCGGAACACCGTCCGCACCACGATCCGCCCGCTGCGACCCCAGCCGACCTCGGGCGGCACCGAGTCCCACCAGGCCAGGGTGGCGCAGGTGCGGTGCTCGCCGCGGATCTCCTCGCCGGCCGCGGTGCGGAACTCCAGCCGCAGGCCGGGCTGGCCGGACACCGGGTCGGTCAGGCTGGCGGCCGGGGGAGCGGGGACCGCCTCCCAGGTCTCGCAGCCGACCACGGCGTGTACCTCGGCCCGGCCGGCCAGCGCGGCGGTGATCGCGTCGGCGGGCACCGACAGGCGGGACGGCATGACTCCCGCGCTGCCGCCACCCTGGATGGTCGGCCAGAAGGCGTTGGACCCGGCCACGGTGACGCTGCGCAGCGCGTCAGGGTCCAGCGGCAGCGTGCCCGCCTCGTTGCGCAGCAGCACGAACGAGGCCGCGGTGGCCCGGCGCAGCAGGTCCGGGCTGATCATGGCGGTACCAGCCCCAGATCCGTCGGACACCGCCCCGCCGGACACCACGCCGCCCACGGAGGACGGGTCCAGCGCCCCGACGCGGCGGGCCAGCCGCAGCAGCCGCAGGACCTTGTCGTCCACCACCTCCTCGGCCACCGTGCCGTCCTCGACCGCCTTGACCAGCGCCTCGGCCCAGGGCCCTGATGGCCCCGGCATGGACAGATCGAGTCCGCCCAGCGCGGTGGCGACGGTGCTGCGCGCCGCGTCCCAGTCCGAGACGACCACGCCGTCGAAGCCCCACTCGTCCTTGAGCACGTCGCGCAGCAGGGCCGGGTTCTCGGTCATGCTGGCCCCGTTGACCCGGTTGTAGGCGGCCATGACCAGCATGGTGCCGGCCTCGGTGACGCAGGCCTCGAACGGCGCCAGGTACAGCTCGCGCAGCACCGGGCCGGCGATGCGCGCGTCGTAGGCCCAGCGCCGGGTCTCGCTGTCGTTGGCCGTGAAGTGCTTGGGGGTGGCCGCGACGCCCGCGCTCTGCAGGCCCTGCACGTAGGCCACCGCCAGCCGGGCGGTGAGCACCGGGTCCTCGGCGAAGAACTCGAAGCCGCGCCCGCCCAGCGGGGTGCGCATGAGGTTGATGGTCGGCCCGAGCAGCACGTCGACGCCCTTGCCGCGGGCCTCGCGGCCCAGGGCGGCGGCCAGCTCACGGACCAGACCGGGGTCCCAGGTGGCGCCCAGGGCCGACGGGCACGGCAGGCTGGTCGACGGGATCCGCTCGTCCTTGGTCAGGCCGCGCACTCCGGACGGGCCGTCGGAGGTGACGATCGGTCGCAGCCCGATCTCGGGGCAGCCAGGGATCCGCCAGCTGTCGGCCCCGGTGAGCAGGGCGACTTTCTGGCTCAGGGACAGCCGGGCCAGCAGGGCCCGGTCGGCATCGGGGGCCAGCCCGGCCCGGCCAGGACGGCCGGGCGGGATGGCAGCGGGAGGCGAGGGCCACCCCGCCCGGCCGGAACGGCCGGGCGGGGTGGCAACGGGAGAGCTCGGCACGGTTCCCGCGTCTCAGGAGACCGGCTTGAGCTGGGTGATGGTGTACAGCACCTCGGGGATGTTGGGCCCGGGGTCCATGTACGGGTTGCTGGGCGTGGGCCAGCCGGTGTAATCGCGGGTGGAGAACTCGGCCCACGAGGCGCCCAGCAGCAGCGGGGCCACCGGGACCTGGGTCGACATGATGTTCTCCAGCTTGGTGATGGCGGCGTTCTGCACGCTGGGCGAGCCGGAGCTGGCGTACTGGGCCAGCGCGGCCTGGGCCGGCGCGTAGTTGAACCGGCCGTAGTCGGCCGACGCCGTCTTGCCGATCGGCGCCGACAGCTTGTAGTCCATCCAGTTGTCGTAGAAGAAGTACGGGCTGGTGCCCTGGGCGCCCCAGTGGATGGCGGCGGTGAAGTTGCCGGAGTTGAGGTTGGCGGTCCACACGTTGGGGCCGTTAGGCCCGCCCTCACCCTCGACCTTGGTGTCGAAGCCCAGCGCGTTGAGCTGCTTCACGATGAGCTGCGAGTCCTGGTAGTAGTCGCTGTAGCTGACCGGGTCCATGATCGAGAAGCTGATCTTCTGGCCGTTCTTGGTCCACATGCCGCCGACCTTCTTGTAGCCGTCGCCGGTGAGGATCTTGCTCACCATCTTGGCGTCGCTGGTCGAGGGCAGGTCATTGGCCAGGGACGGGGCCAGGAAGGACTTGTCGACGGGCAGCAGCAGGCCGCTGGAGCTGGTCGCAGGCGGCTCGTTGCTGGACTCGCCGTCGGTGGACAGCTGCTGGCGGTCGATGCCGTAGCTGACCGCCCGGCGCACGGCCGGGTCGTTCAGCGGGGCCTTGGTGGTGTTGAACCACAGGCCGACCACGTTGTTGTCGCTCATGAACGGAGCGCTGGTCAGCCAGGTGTGGTTGTCCGGGCTCTTGGCCAGGTAATTGGCCTGGACACCGGTGATCGAGTTGCCCGCCCAGTCGATGGCGCCGCTGGCCACCGGGGTGACCAGGTTGGCGTTGCTGGTGTAGGAGGGGAAGTCCACCTCCGGCACGTGCAGGCTGGCCTTGGCGTAGTAGTGCGGGTTCGCGGTCATGGTGAACCCCTGCGAGCTGAACTTGCCCAGCACGAACGGCCCGGTCCCGACCGGGGTCGGATCCTTGAACGTGGCCGGGTTGCTGAGCGAGGCCCAGACGTGCTGCGGCACGATCTGGGTCTGCAGGATCAGCGGCAGGCTGGCGTACTCGGGCGCGCTGAAGTTCAGCGTGGCCGTGCTGCCCGACGCGGTGGCGCTGGTCGGCACCGGGGTGGCGGGCACGTTAAGGGCCGGGAACTTCTTGATCAGGTTGAAGGTGAAGGCCACGTCGGCCGCGCTGAACGGCTTGCCGTCGCTCCACTTCACGCCCGACCGGGTGGTGATGGCCAGGGTCTTGCCGCCGTTGGACCAGGTGTAGCTCAGGCCCAGCTCGGGCACGGGCGCCTGGCTCGGGTTGAGGGTGTTGTAGACGAACAGCGGCTGCTGGTACAGGTCGACCGCGTGGGTCAGGTAGCCGGTGGAGGTGGACTGGAACGGGTTGAAGGTCTGGGTCATGGGGGACAGGGCGGTGGTCTCGATGACGAGCGGCTTGCCGGTCGCCGTCGAGCCCTTCGAGCCGCCACCGCTGCTCGAGCCGCCGCAGGCTGCTATCCCCAGAGCGAGGACGGCAGCTACGGCCATGCTGCTTACCAGTCGTTGTCTCATTGCTTAAACTCCGTGTTGCCCGGCCGGTTGATCACCGGCCTGCTGTCTAGGACCGTTGCGGGGTCTGTCATCGGGCGGTAGATGGCTGGCCGGGCCCTACCCCGGCGTCAGCCGTGATCGTGCTGACGTAGCAACCGGCTAAGCGGTATCCGGAGTCATCACGTCTCCTTCTGTGGGTCGGCATCGGACGAGTGCAGCCAGCAGGCGGCACTGTGGTGAGCATCCGATTTAATCGATTCCTCGCTTTTCACAGCGGGGAGCATGGGCGGCGTCCGCTCGGCGCAGATCGTCATGGCGTGCGGGCAGCGCGGGTGGAAACGGCAGCCGGCGGGCGGGGTCACCAGGCTGGGCGGCGCCCCCCGGCCGCGCAGCACGGGCGGCGTGACGCGCTCGGGATCGGGGGCCGCGCTGAGCAGGAGCTGGGTGTAAGGGTGGGCCGGATGGTCGGTGACGACCTCGACCGGCCCGGACTCCACGACCTGGCCCGCGTACATGACGATGACCTCGTCGGCCAGGTAGCGGGCCGAGGCGATGTCGTGGGTGATGTACAGGATGCCGAGACCGTCCTCGTCGCGCAGCGCGCCGAGCAGGTTGAGCAGGCCGAGCCGGATGGACACGTCGAGCATGGACACCGGCTCGTCGGCCAGCAGCACCCGTGGCCGCACGGCCAGCGCGCGGGCGATGGCCACGCGCTGGCGCTGGCCGCCGGACAGCTCGTGCGGGAACTTGCGCAGGTACTGCGAACCGGGGGTGAGCGCGACCCGCTCCAGCAGGCCGATGATCACCTCGTCCAGCTCGGCCCGGCCAGCCAGTCCGTGGGCCAGCAGCGGCCGGGCCAGGTGGTAGCGCACGTCGTGCACGGGGTTCAGTGAGGCGAACGGGTCCTGCAGCACCATCTGCACCTGGCGCGCGTACTGGCGCCGGGCCCCGGACGCGGCCTGGCCGTCCAGCAGCAGGTCGCCGGTGGTGGGGGAGATGAGCCGGGCCAGCATCCGGGCCAGCGTGGACTTGCCCGAACCGCTCTCGCCGACGACGGCGGTGACCTGGGCCGGGGGCAGGGCCAGGGAGACGTCCTCGACGGCGTGCACGAAGGTGCGGCCGGCCGGGCGCCTGAGGGCGGGCCGGCTGAGGGCAGGCCGGCTGCCCCGGCCGGCCCGGCCGGTCCGGAGCACGGCGAAGTGCTTGGTCAGGTTGCGGGCCTCGAGGATGGGCACGGGGGTGGTCACAGCGCGCTCCCTATGCGGTCGGGCTCGGGCCGGTCCGGCTCGGGCTTGGCCAGCGGGCCAGGGACCGAGGCGGCCCCGTCGTGCAGCCAGCAGGCCACCACCCGCGACGCGCCGGCCCGGGGCGGGGCCAGGACCGGCACGGCGGCGGCGCAGCGGTCCATGGCGAAGTCGCAGCGCGGGTGGAATACGCACCCGGATGGCAGCTCGCGCAGGTCGGGCGGGGAGCCGGGGATGCCGGTCATCCGCCGCCGCGGCCCGTGCAGGCCGGGGAACGAGCTCAGCAGCCCGAGTGTGTAGGGGTGGCGCGGCGAGCGGAACAGCGCCGTCGCCCCGGCCTGCTCCACCACCCGGCCCGCGTACATCACCGCGATGGTGTCGGCGATCTCGATCAGCAGCGACAGGTCATGGGTGATGAACAAGATGGCGAAGCCGAGCCGCTCGCGCAGCCCGGCCAGCTCCTCCAGGATCTCCCGCTGGGTGACCACGTCCAGGGCGGTAGTCGGCTCGTCCATGATCACGACCTGCGGCTCGAGGCCCAGGGCCATGGCGATCATGACCCGCTGCCGCATGCCGCCCGACAGCTGGTGCGGGTAGCTGCCCAGCCGGTCGGCGCTGATGCCGACCATGTCCAGCAGTTCGCCCGCCCGAGCCCGCCGCTCGCGCGGGCTCATGTCGGGCCGGTGGGCCCGCAGCGCGTCGGTGAGCTGGGTCCGGATGGACATCACCGGGTTGAGCGCGTTCATCGCGCTCTGCATCACCAGCGAGATGTGGGACCACCTCAGCACGCGCAACTGAGGTTCTCCGGCCTCGAGCATGTCCAGCGGTGCGCCGCCGGGCCGGTAGAACCGCACGTCACCGCCGGTGATCACGCCGGGCGCGCGGAGCAGGCGGGTGATGGCGAACGCCAGCGTGGACTTGCCGGAGCCGCTCTCCCCGGCCAGGCCGAGTACCTCGCCGCGGTGCAGGACCAGGTCGGCGCCGGCCACCGCGTGCACCGCCTCCGGCCCGGTGCCGTAGTCCACGCACAGGCCGCGTGCCTCGAGTAGCAGGTCAGTCATCGCTGCCGCCCGTCCTTGTGACCGGGGTCAGGCCGAGCACGTAGCGGCGCGGCGGGCGCGGGCCGGCCTGGCGGCGGCCCTGCCTCCTGGTCAGCCCGGCCGCCCGCAGCCGGGGGTTGATGAACTCGTCGATGCCGAAGTTCAGCAGCGCCAGCGACGTGCCGAGCAGCGCCACGGCCAGCCCCGGCGGTACGAACCACCACCAGTAGCCGCTGGTCTCGGCGTTGGCCAGCTGTGCGTAGAAGAGCATGCCGCCCCAGCTCCAGTTGTCGGGATTGACCAGCCCCAGGAAGGCCAGCGCGGTGTAGGTGCCGACCCCGTACAGCACCGTGAACAGGAACGACGACGCCACCACCGGGGTCAGGTTGGGCAGGATCTCGGCCGCGATGATCCGCCAGCCGCGCTCGCCGATGAGCCGGGCCGAGTCGACGTAGTCCCGGCTGCGCAGGGACAGGGTCTGGGCGCGCAGCACCCGCGCCCCCCACGCCCAGCCGGTGACCGCGATGGTCAGGCCGATGATCAGGTCGTCGTTGGTGCCCGAGGAGCGCAGGAAGCCGAACAAGATGATCAGCAGCGGCAGCGCGGGCATGACCAGGAAGATGTTGGCCAGCATGGACAGCAGGTCGTCGGCCAGGCCGCCGAAGTAGCCGGCCGTCACCCCGATCGCCACCGACAGCGCGGTGGCCACTATCCCGGCCAGGAACGCGACCAGGAAGGTGCTGCGGCCACCGCTGAGCAGCTGGGAGAACACGTCCTGCTGGAGCGCGGTGGTGCCCAGCCAGTGCGCGGCCGACGGCGGCAGCGGCACCGGAGAGTTGTGGAAGCTGGTGCTGGGGTTGTCGGGGGCCAGCAGCGGGCCCACGACGGCCAGGATGGCGAAGCCCAGCAGCAGCCCCAGGCCGGTCAGGATCTTGGGCGACCGGGGCAGCCGGACCGCGCGAGCGCGCCGGGCCGTGGTGCCGCCGGGAAGGGCCGGGCTGGGCAGATCGCCCTGGGCCACGCTGGTGCCCGCAGTCATGTTCAGGCCTCCTGCCGGGTACGCGGGTCGAGGAACACGTAGACGAAGTCGGCCAGCAGGTTCGCGGCCAGCACCGCGAACGTGATGATCAGGAAGATGCCCTGGAGCAGCGCGTAGTCGCTGTCCTCCACCCCGTTCACCAGCAGCAGGCCGAGCCCCGGGTAGCTGAAGACGATCTCGGTGAGCAACGCGCCGGAGACGATGAACCCGATGGCCAGCGAGAAGCCGGAGACGCTGGGCAGGATCGCGTTGCGGGCCGCGTACCAGACCACCCGGCTCCGGGGCAGCCCCTTGGCCGCGCCGATGAGGACGTAATCCTCGTCCATCGTGGTGATCATCACGTTGCGCATGCCGACGATCCAGCCCGCGGCCGAGGCGATCACGATGGTCAGCGCGGGCAGCAGGGCGTGGTCGAGCACGTCGCTGACGTAGGTCCAGTCCAGCGCCGGGAAGTCCAGGTTCTGGCGGCCGCCGCCCGAGGGGAACCAGCCCAGCTTGGTCGAGAACAGGTCGATGACCAGGAAGGCCAGGAAGAAGTACGGGGCGGCCTGCAAGAACGTGGTCACCGGCAGCAGGTTGTCCAGCCAGGTGCCGCGGCGCCAGGCGATCAGCACGCCGAGCAGGGTGCCCAGCGCGAAGCTGATCAGTGTCGCCGTGCCGACCAGGCCCAGCGTCCACGGCAGGGCCGCCCGGATCACGCTGCTGACCGACTCGAACCCGTTGCTGGTGGAGGTGCCCAGGTTGCCGTGCAGCACGGCGGACCAGTAGTGCGTGTACTGGGTCCACAGGCTGGCCTTGGACCCGGTGCCGAACTGGAGCTCCAGGGCCCGGATCGTGGCCTTGGTGATCGTGGCCCCCTGCATCTTGGCCAGCACCGCGTTCACCGGGTTGCCGGGGATGATCCGCGGGATGAAGAAGTCCAGGCTGATGGCCACGATCGCGGTGGCCAGGTAGAACGAGATCCTGCGGATGATCATGCGCATGGCCGGCTCCTCAAGCTCGGTCGGCTCCTCACAGTCGGTGCTCGCCGGATGGGCCGCATCCGCAGCTCTCCCGCCGGTTGAGCTGGGTGGGCAGGACGATGTCCCGGCCGCGGGGATCGGCCGAGCCGAGCCCGGTGACGCCGATCATGGCGTGCAGGGTCTCGAACGCCGTCGCGCCCAGCTCCTGGATCGGCTGCCGGACGCTGGTCAGGCTCGGGCTCAGGTGCCGGGACACCGGGATGTCGTCAAAGCCGCACACCGCCACCTGGCCCGGCACGTCGATGCCCCGGTCGGCCAGCGCGTGCAGCACCCCGATCGCCGTCTGGTCGTTGGCGCACACGATGGCCCTGGGGAGCGGCGCCCCCTCGGCCAGCAGTCCCTCGATGGCCCGCAGCCCGCCCGCGGCCGAGAAGTCCCCCTGCCAGCGCGGCCCGTGGTGGTACTCCAACCCCGCCGCCGTGACCAGCCGCAGCATCGCCGCCGCCCTGGTCACGTTGTCCGGGCTGTCCGGATGGCCGGCCAGGTAGCCCAGCGAGCGGTAGCCGTGGTCGTCGGTCAGGTGCCGGAACAGCTCGGTGATCCCGCCCTCGTTGTCGCTGCGCACGTTGACCGTCGTCGGCGTGGGCACGCAGGCGATGGTCACCACCGGTGCCTGCCGCCCCAGCCGGATCAGCTGCTCGGTCTCCAGCACCCAGTCGTGCAGGATCAGCCCGTCGCTCTTGCGGGCCAGCGCGAAGATCCGCCGGCCGTCCCGCTCATGCAGGTCCACCGACCGGATCAGCAGGTCGTAGCTGGCGCGCTGGGCCACGAGCTCCATGCCCCGGTTGATCATGTCGGGGAACTGGAGGTTCTCGTCCTCGGCCGCGAACATCCCCTGCCTCGGCGACAGCTGGGGGCGGCGGACGACGACCCCGACCACCTCCTTGAGCCGCACGCTCAGTGCCCTGGCTGCGCCGTCGGGCACGAAGCCCAGCTCGGCCACGGCCTGAAGCACCCGGTCCCTGGTCTCCTCGCGGGGGTTACGGGTCCCGTTCAGCACCCGCGACACCGACGCGATCGACACCCCGGCGGCCCGTGCCACGTCATAGATCGTCGCCGGCAACTCAGCCAGGTCGACATCCCCGCCGATCGGCAGCCCCTCGGCATCCAGCGCCAGCCCTTCGTCGCCCAGCGCCAGCCCTTCGGTGTGCGCGCGGCCCGGCGGCCCGGCCAGCTCGCCGTCGATCCCGCTCGTCATTCTGGTCCTCCGCTCAGCCTCCGCACCGCATCCTCTAGGGGTGCGGTAAGCGCTTACTGCGGCTGGTAAGCGCTTACCTTGATCACCTGGGTCGGAGGGCGACGGCTTTCACGTCGCCGGCCTGGCAATGGGGTAAGCGCTTACCGAGCGCTGGCTGCGAGCCTAGATCCGGACACATCAGGACTCAAAGAGCCATGTCATGACTGTTACACAACCGTGACTTTAGGTATCAGCCCCAACGGCACCCCCGGCTCGCGCCCGGCTCGGCCCGGCCCGGCACCCCCGGCCGCGCCCGGCCTCGGCCCGGCCCGGCTTCGGCCTCGGCCCGGCCCGGCACCGCCGGCTCGCGCGGCCTCGGCCCGGCCCGGCTCGCGCCCGGACCTCGACCTGACTCGGCACCGCCGGCTCGCGCCCGGCCTCGGCCCGGCCCGGCACCCCGGTTCGCGCCCGGCCTCGGCCTGACTCGGCACCCCGGTTCGCGCCCGGCTCGCAACGTCATGGTCGGCCTCTGGGCAACTCAGACCGCCATCAACTGGCCGGACATCACACACTGACCCAGCTCGGCCGATCTGACGCAGCCTCCAATCCGGCTGGCCACCGACTCCGGCTGGCCATCGCGTCGACGCTGGTCTGCCGTTCATGATCACCCGGAATTTTCAGTCATTATGACTGAAAGGTCCGGGTGATCATGATTGCGCTATTTCGGGTGGCCGTTAGCCAGCTTCTGGCCGAGCCCCTGGCGGGACGAGCGACACGGGTGAGATCACTGAGACGGGTCATACGCCAGTGGCGCGGGAGGCCGTCTCGCTCGGTCCTCGCACCGGCGATCACGACTGTGGATGTCCCGTTGGTGACACCCAGGTGTTGCCCAACGGGGACATCCACAGCGGTCTGCCCTAAGCGACCCGGCCATTGCGCCGCATCGGCCCCAGCCGTCACGCGGCTTGACGTTCGACGGGCCCGCTCAGGTCACAGCGACCAGCAGATAGCCACTGGCGGAGTCCGCGCTGTATTCAGGGCGCCCATTAACCTTCCGGCGGACCATAAACCGGGATCGAGCCCAGCCGAACGGTCCGTCCCCATGATCTGGACCGTCTTGCCGCAGAATCGAGCGGCAAAACGGTCGTGATCATGAGGGCTCCGCCAGGCCGGGCCGCGCCCAGTCGGCCGGCACGGGAGCCACTGCCGGGCGACGCCCGCTCGGCGGCACGGGAGTCGCTGCGCGTCGCCACACAGTCGCCGTCGGCCCAGCCTGTCCCAAATAGCACGTAAGGCCCGGGCCGTTAACCAAGAGCGACGGCCTAGTCACACCTAACCGCACACTCCACATCGCGCCAGCCCAGCGCACCCTCAGCGAACCCGGCCACCACACCCCGCCCCCGCCCCCGCCCCCGCCTCG